>OKVP01000245.1_pt1 | contig 23377 bp, 23 predicted proteins | sample 1604821 | NCBI WGS metagenome assembly OKVP01 (sample SAMN01760946, study PRJEB22395) | human gut metagenome | reverse complement strand
GAGCTGACTGTTACTAATCGGGTGAGGGCTTGACCAAGAATCGCAGGAAGAATGATTTTCAGGGAATGTCAGCATGTATGTAGTTTTGAAGATACAGTGAAAACCAGCTAGGTGATAGCTGGTTTTTTTGTGTATAAAACAGATATCGACCGTACAGATGAGGGGATTGAGGCTGTAAAGAATGAGGAAATGCTTGGAACGGTTTATAATGATAAAGAGGGGCAGGCGCGTGAAATGCTGAATCTTGCATTTGTAATCGCAACGGATGGAGATAAGAGTGATATTCCGTTGAGCGACGGAAAATATGTGCGCACGCCATATCATAAGCTTACGTTGGAAAATATAGAAGAGTCTGAGTAATTTCTCTGATCCGGTATTTATAGTAATTCTGTAAATAAAAAAGGCTGTTGTTAATGACAGCCTTTTTATTGAGCATTTCTGATTAAAGTGTCTGGATATAAGATAATAATTCAGCTTTCTCAGCTGCGCTTAATTTATTTCCTGCTGTAAATGCAGCGATGAAATCTTTGATGGCTCCGTTGTAAGAATCCTTTACAATCTCCTGGGCATAATTTTCATAGAATTTCTTTGAGGTGACAGATGGAATATAGATAGCTCTTTTTCCGCTCTTGTCAATATTCAAAAAGCCCTTCTGTGCCAGACGGGAAAGAAATGTGTTTACTGTCTGTTTCTTCCATGCTTTCTTTTCTTCCTCATTAAAGTGAACCATAATCTCAGAAAAAGTTGCAGGTGTTTCTCTGGTCCATAAATATTGTAAAATATAAAATTCTGTTGCACTCATTGCATTTCGTACCATTATTATAAGTCCTCCTTATCAGTGTAGTGATGTGTACTCTGGGGGTTATTAAAATTTTTATTGCCAGGTAAATACTTTTGTTTCTGGTAATCGTGGATGTTCAGCAGTCCGTTGAATGGAAAGTCTCCGAACAGTTAACAGTAATTAAGAATAGTAGCGGAAAAGTACACATGGTACCATAAACAAACAGATGTGGAAAAGTTTTATCCGACATCTGTATGCTATTTTAATATAAAAGTATAAATATTACTAGACGTAGAAATAGACAAAAATGTAAGTGAAAAATAGGTTAATTTATCAATTACGGAGCTTTTATGTTAATAATTGCGAGAGCAGTGCAGGGACAGATTATACAGTAGCCTCTCTGATCATGCAATATTGTTTCAGATCAAAGTGAGGTTTTTCCACTATCCCATATGTTTTAAATCCGAAGTGTTCATAAATAGGAACGTTATTGGGATTATGGGTTTCCAGAGAAATCAGCATCTTGTGTTTCTGGGCGTAATTTATCACTTCATCCATCAGAAGTTCTGCCAGCCCATGATGCTGGTGTCCGGGGTCTACCGCAAGGTAGATCACATGGAGACGTTCTGTCTGGTGAAGTTGATCAGTCCAGCTTGAGTTCAGGTAGTCTTTGCCCTGAATGAAATTCCAGAAGGTTTTCAGGCTTGGATCTTCTTTGATCAGCCATCCGTCAGTGGTAAGTGCAGCTCTGGCCTCTGTGAGACAGTAGTGCAGAAAATTGTAAGGTTCGCTTTCGTCAGAAACAACCAGGATACTGTTCAGTTCGCTGCTGTCAGAATAAATTTCGCATGTCTGAAAGAACTCTGTCAGATCGCAGGAAAAGAGCTCCGGCAGAAGTCTTTCTCTGGTGTCATCATCAGGAATCAGGGTATGATACAGCGGATCCTGTGCGAAACAGACCGTTAACAGTTTCTGTAATCGTGGTAAATCTTCTTCCTGTACTCTGTACAAATTATCACTTTCCATGGTATGTAGTAATCTCCTTATTTATTGCCGGGAACATTGCTGTTCCCGGGAGTGGTAATGTTTTTTAAAAAGACAGTAGATTATTATAGATGTTATCCAACATCGCAGACAGCTTATTAACGGAGGTGTTTAAGTAACGGATATCGTCCTTATAATAAGCCTTCTGTCTGCGCAGGGCAGCTTCCAGACGACGGATCTCACTGTCGAGTTCCGGCGTTTCTTCTTCCATGCGCTGCTTCAGTTTCTGCACGATCCCGTAGAGATTTTCGTGATGCATGATACGTCCGGCACCCCACATCAGGCGGTCTTTTGGCTGGTGAAGAATGTATTCGGTGAAGTGATAGTAAACTTCTTCATCGAAGAGAAATGCGTACATATTATTGTCTACTCGATAGAGGGCCTTCAATGCATCTGTAATATTTCCCTCGGATAAAGCCCGGCTGGCTTTTTCCAGCTGTCGGATATTTTTGGAGGCAGCTTCCTGTGGAAAAATTACTTCATCCTGCCAGTTGAGACGTACCATATAGTCTTGTGCCTTGCGGAAAGTTTTCAGCAGCTCCAGTCCGGCATATTCCCATTTGTGGCGGAAAGCAATGCGGGCGTCGGAGTCTGAAAGTGTGGCATATTCCGCATTAATCTGGCAGATTTTGTCATAAATATTTTCGGCAGAAGCGATAATTGTCTGCAGGTTTCTGAGCAGAACATTCTGCTCAGGATCAGCAAATGAGAGTGCATTTTCGTGGATACTTTCTGCGACTGCGTTCATGGTATTGCTGAAATTCATCGGTGGCAGGACAAGTCTGTCAATGGCCATGATCAGTTTCAGATAGCATTCATGATGAAACTGATAGACAGCTTCCTGGTAAACATCCTGATTATCATATTGGGAATGATAATAATTCTGCATGAAGGGCCCGGCGCTGAAATCATTGACTGTGGATGGGATACCTGCGATTGCCATGGAGAAATCATCAGACCATGTCTCGATGGGAGAGAGAACCGTGATCCCGTCAGGATATGCTTCCTTCGGGACAGTCAGGCTGTCTGTAAACTGTCTGATGAAATCTGCATATTCATAGGTACAGCGGATGGCATCCTGTCTATTGTGTGCGTGTGCAGGAAGTTCAAAGTTCAGGTCTGCGATCACTTTACCCTGCCAGTCAGGATGTACGCGGAATACCTGATTGTAGGCTCCTGTAGACCAGTCGTATTTGGAATCAATGATTCCCCATTCCTCGGCAGCCATTGCGCAGAAAACGAGAGTGTGGGCAGGCTTATAGCCGCCCTTTACCAGTGAACGGGCAATGCCGAGCATCATGGCGACTGCCGCATTATCGTCCTGGAATCCATCGAAATAGGAATCATAGTGTGCAGACAGCAGGATCATAGAGTCTGTCTCAGTACCCTGTATTTTACCTGTGATATTGCCTGCTGTTGTATCCGGGATCACTCTGGAACGGGCATCCAGTGATACTTTTAATGAGGATCTGCGTAATAAAGCAGCATCCTGTTCCAGAGTGTTATGGGTATCTTCTGAATCAGTGGTGTTGTCTTCGCAGGCGGAAATTTTATTTCGGAGAGAACGCTTCAGGATACGTGCATCTGCCTGAGACAGAGAGAATGCAGGTGCGAAATCAGGACCTGCGATATCCTGTGCATTCAGCGCAGACTCTGCGATTTCTCCGTAGCCGTTTGCCTGAACTGCGATCAGGGCAGCAGCGCCGCGCAGATAAGCCTGATAAACAGGGAAGCTGATCCACCATTCGTCGCGTTGGTTGATCTCAACCATAACCAGCTTTCCTTTTACGTTTATGCCTTCATAATCTGCGGCAGTTCCCTTTCCCAGATAAACGAGTTCGTAATCTTCAAATCCGTCTGTCTCGAAATTTGTCTGATATCCGCCCATCTGAAAGGTGTGTTCCTGCCCGTCATCATCTGTAAATTTCAGGACTGCCTTCTCGAATTCCCATCCGTCCAGTGAGAATGTATCTCTGGTTACATCGGTAAGTCCGATAGCTTTCATTTCCCTGTATAACATATCTCCTGTAGCTGTTTCAGCAGCGGAACCTGCAGTACGATAGCCCAGAACAGGGTTTGTTTTCTCTTTTTCCATGCGTCTGGCAAGCTGGTAGGACCAGTCTGTGTCAATGCAGGAAATACAGGAATCTTCAATGTTCAATGTAATCGCCTCTTTCCTGATTTTATAAAGTGATATGTATAAGTTATTAATGGACATAACATATAGTAAAAATATTTTAACATAAACAAAGAAATGCAACAAGAGAAGGCAATGTTATAAAGGAAATCTTTATAGGAAAGAGATTTTCGGATTCCGAAGATAAATGAATATGGTAAAAATGAATAAAAAAGAGATAAATATCAATATTAAATTGTTGACGTTGACCAAAATGGATTATATAATAAAATATGTAATGATATCAAAGACCAAAGGTGTGTCAGTGGCACACGTTTTGTACCGATTGTAGTGGAACGATGTTAGTGGAAAAGTTTTAGTGCGGAGTAAAAATTTTTTTGACTTTTGAGTCTTGATATCATATTATACAAATAATGCATGTTTCCAGTAATATGGAATTAAAAGGGAAATCGGTGTAAGTCCGATACGGTCCCGCCACTGTAAAAGGGAGTTTTTTATCATATATGTCACTGCTGAAAAGGCGGGAAGACGATAAAATGCGATGAACTTAAGTCAGGAGACCTGCTTGCATTAGAAAAGGTTATTTCTTACGGTGTATTAAGAAAGGCTTTATTTTTATACCTAAAATACATTTTAAGAAGAGGATCTTTTTTACTTCAGGAAGGGATGTGAGAAAAGAAAACTTGAATTTTTATACAAATACGACAGAAAGGTAAAAAAGGAATGAAAAAGATAATTAGTTTTATATTGACAATGATTATGCTGCTTACCTGCACCAGTATTTCAGTTATGGCATCTGATGTCCAGAGTGATACAGCAGATCAGGATGAAAAAATGACAATAGGAGTGTCTGTATATAATCTGAATGATGCGGAAGTAAGAGAGTTTAGAAATTATTTTGAAAATTATGTCGGTATGGCTTTTGAAGTTGAGTTTTTATATTCTTCCAGTATAAGCACTGCAGAAGAAGAAATCAGCTTTATAAATGAGCTTCATGAAAGAAATGTAAAGGGAATTATTTCTTTCCTTTCCTCTGATCTTGAAGAAGTTCTTCCGGTATGCGAAGAATATGGTATGTATTATGTGCGTGGTTCAGGAACGATCAGTGATGAAATGTATGAGAAAGTAAAGGATAATCCTTACTTTCTGGGAACGATAGGAACATCTGTTGAAACAGAAAAGGATGCGGCTGCCAATATGGCGGAGTATTTTGCTTCAGAGGATCAGAATAATCAGAATCATTACATAATAGCATGTGGAGGATCTGCCATCGGTAATGAGATGCATCGTCTGAGAACGATAGGTATTCTGAATAAGCTTCAGGAAGCATATGGCCTGTCATATGAGAAGTCTGTAGAAGAACTGGTGAATACGCAGGATACGGAAGAAATTGAAACAGGCAGTGATATTAAGATTACTCTGGTTCCGGGTTATCCAAAAGATCATCTGGATGAAAAGCTGGCTGCTCCGCTGAATACAGGAGAGTATAATGTTATTCTGAGTGTAGTGAGCGCAAGTGATTTTATCAAGGTAATTGATGCTTATGAAGAAGAGAACAGTACAGATGTATTGTTGGGGTCAATTGATTGTTTTACAGAAGATACATACGAAATGTTTAACAAGAAGGGATATAACGGCAAGGAAAGAATCGACTATCTTGTAGGAAAATATGGTGCTATCGTTGCACCATCATTTGTTGCTATGAAGAATGCTCTGGAAGGCTTTGCAGAAGATTACCGTGAAGATGGAAGTGCTTTCCGGCTGCAGCAGTCATTTTGGACAGCGGATTCAGTAGATGAGTTTAATAAGCAGTATGTGTTATCTATTGGAATGTATGATAATACATATAGTGTAGAGGACATGATGGGAGTTCTGAAATCCTATACACCGGAAACAAATTTTGAAGAATTCCAGAAATTTACGGAAAAATAGATAGAAAATAAAAGTCTGAAATAATTGACGTATGCATGATAGTATGTTATGATAAAGAAGTATTCATACGGCCATTTGATGATTTTAGAGATAAGTTCAGACCAGCAGAAGCGTCCTGCTGGTCTGATTAAAAGGGAAACCGGTGTAAATCCGGTACGATCCCGTCACTGTGATAGTTGTTTTTCAGCTGCATACCACTGGAAGATATTTTCTGGGAAGGTGCTGAAAGTATATAGGCTTAAGTCAGGAGACCTGCTTATTTCTAGTAAAAGAGATTCTTGCGGACGACGAGAAATCCTGATTAAGAGTTACAACTTCATGTGTTGCATATATATATGTTTGATTCTTTAACGGTAAGATTTCGTGACGGATGCGGGAGCATCTGTCTTTTTTTCGCTCAAAATCATAGGAATGGACAGTATGAGAAGGAAGAAAAACAACGAAGAAACAAAAAAAGAAAGGAAGTAAAGGATGAAAAAAACAAAAAGAGAATTACTTGTGTTAGCAGCAGCAACAACAGTTGCGTTATCAATGGGAGTTACTGTACAGGCGAAAGGTGATGAGAAGGTTTTAAACTTCGGATGTCAGATGTACACAGATGGATGTGTAAACAGTGCAAATGATGAAAACGGTGGATGGAATGCTATGAGATATGGTATTGCTGAAGCATTATTTAAATTCGATGACAATATGGAAGTTATCCCGTGGCTTGCTGAGAGTTATGAAGTAAATGACGAGCATACAGAATGGACGATCAAGCTGAAAGACGGAATTAAATTCTCTGACGGATGTGATTTAACTCCGACAAAGGTAAAAGAGTATTTTGATCACATGAAAGAGGTAGGACCTTCCGGATCTGCCAAACCGGAGAAATATCTGGAATTTGAAGCAGAAGTTACTGTAGATGATGATGCAAATACAATTAACATCAAAACAAGCAAACCATATGCAAACCTTGTAGGACAGCTCTGCCATCCAACAATGGGAATTACAGATGTAGAACATATTGAAAACTATGATAACGGAATTATTGGAACAGGTCCATACAAGATTGAAGAATTCAATGGTGTAGGTGTTGGTTATACATTAGCTGCAAATGAGTATTATCGTGAAGATGTCCCATACGATAAAGTCAATCTGCTGTTCATGGGAGATAACTCCGCAAAAACAATGGCACTTCAGAGCGGTCAGGTAGACCTGGTTGAGAACATTACAAACGTAGCAGATATTCAGGACTTCCAGGATAACGATGACTATACTGTTGATATCGCATCAGGTGTACGTTGTGGATTTGCATGGATGAACTTTGACGGTGTTCTTGGAAACAAAACACTTCGTCAGGCAATCCTGATGGCAATTGATAATGATACAATCTGTAATTCCAGAACAATCGGTGGACTTTATACACCAGGATTCTCCGTACTGCCTTCTACTCTGAACTATGACTATGACAAACTGGAAAATCCATATACCTATGATCCGGAAAAAGCAAAACAGATTCTGGATGATGCAGGAATCGTTGATACAGACGGAGATGGAATCCGTGAACTGGATGGTCAGAATATCAACCTCAGATATATTTCTTATGAAAACCGTCTTCTGAATGACTTTGCAGATGCTCAGGCACAGTATCTTGCAGAAATCGGTATTGGTGTTGTTCCTGAATACGGAAGCTCAGATGATCAGTGGAGTAAACTTGCAGCACTGGATTATGACCTTAATAACAATAACTGGATCACTGTTGGTACCGGAGATCCTCTGGCATATATGGCTAACTGGGCAACTGATACCAGCTACTGCGCATACTCCAACCCGGACTATGACAAGTTATATGAAGAATTAAAAGGTGAAATGGATCCGGAAAAGAGAAAAGATCTGATCTTCCAGATGCAGCAGATTCTGGTAGATGATGCAGCGGTTCTGATTGATGGATACTACAACTCATCTATGATCTACAGTAAGAAAGTTGGTTCTGCACATATCCATACAGCAGATTACTACTGGCTGTCAACAGAAATTACTCCTGCAGAATAAGAAAAGTCTGCGAATTGTGAAGTTACTGAATAGTTACAAACAGAAATAAAAAGAGGTGTCTTTTTTGAGTAAAAAGCAAATAATCAAGCGTTTATTACAGATTGTGATCGTATTGATCGGTATCAGCTTTATTACATTTGCACTGACCTTTATGTCACCAGGTGACCCTGTACGAAACATGTACACGGCAACCGGTGTAATGCCTACTGAAGAAATGGTTCAGGAGACACGCGAGGAACTTGGTCTGAATGATCCGTTTCTGGTGCAGTATACCAGATGGCTTAAGAACTGTCTGAAAGGTGACTTTGGCAAATCATACAGCTTAAATAAACCAGTTACAGAACTTCTTGCAGCCAGATTATGGCCGACTTTGAAACTTACATTAATGGCCATGATCCTTATGCTGGTTATTTCTGTACCTTTAGGTATGTTGTCTGCCATATATAAAGATAAATGGATCGATTATCTCGTCCGGGGAATTACATTCCTCGGATGTGCGATGCCTAACTTCTGGGTTGGACTTCTGTTAATGCTGGCATTCTGTGTTTATATCAATGCATTTCCGGTTATCAGTTCTGCGGGAGACTTTAAGAGTCTGTTTCTTCCGGCTTTGACACTTGCGATTGCAATGTCTTCCAAATATACCAGACAGGTAAGAACAGCGGTGCTGGATGAACTGAGTCAGGATTATGTGATCGGTGCACAGGCAAGAGGAGTAAAGAAATCAAAGATTATCTGGGGCAATGTATTTCCAAATTCATTGCTTCCGCTGATCACAATGTTTGGTCTTTCCATAGGATCACTTCTTGGAGGAACCAGTGTTGTAGAAGTAATCTTCTCTTATCCGGGTCTTGGAAACCTTGCAGTTTCAGCAATCACATCCAGTGATTACAATCTGATCCAGGGATATGTATTATGGCTTGCCCTGATTTATATGGTCATTAACCTGATCGTTGATGCATCTTATGTTTATATTGATCCACGTATGCGTTTAAAGGAGTAGAATCATGAAAAAGAAAAACAGATTTTTAGCAAATAAAACTTTTGTCGTGTTTTCTATTCTTGCAGTCTGTATTATTCTGACAGCAGTATTTGCACCGGTGGTAACCAGAGGGGTTGACCCGTTAAAAGGTTCTCTGGTAGATGCACTGCTTCCGCCATGCAAGGAACATATTTTTGGAACCGACAAAATGGGCAGGGATATTTTTTCAAGAGTTATTTATGGAGCACGTGCATCTCTGTCAGCAACCTTTGGTGTTGTTGCCCTGATCTTTCTGGTGGGAACTGTTACCGGAGTCCTTGCAGGATATTTCGGAGGTGTCATTGATGCTGTTATTATGCGAATTGCAGATATGATGCTTGCTTTCCCAGGACTGGTACTTGCTCTTGCTGTTGCAGGTATTATGGGCGCAAGTATCAAAAATGCGATCATCGCTATTGTAGTAGTAAGCTGGACCAAATATGCGCGTCTGGCACGAAGCCTAGTTATGAAGATCCGTGACAGGGATTATGTATCAGCAGCGATCGTTACCGGTTCCAAAACACCGTATATGCTGTTTCGATATATGCTTCCAAATGCACTTCCTACACTGATCATTACTGCTGCCACAGATATAGGTTCCATGATGCTGGAACTGGCAGCAATGTCCTTCCTGGGATTTGGCGCGAAGCCGCCGGCACCGGAATGGGGTTATATGCTGAATGAAGGAAGAGCGTGTATGCAGTCCGCTCCGTGGCTGATGATCTTCCCGGGTCTTGCTATTTTTGTAGTAGTTGTTGTATTTAATATGCTTGGGGATTCCATCCGTGATATCCTCGATCCAAGAAATGAGTAGGAGGAATAAACATGCTGAAATTAGATAATGTGACAATCTCCTACAAAAATGTTCCAACTGTTCAGAACTTTAATCTGGATATGAAAGAGGGACAGATCGTTTCTCTGGTAGGAGAATCCGGAAGTGGAAAAACCACTGTTATCCGTGCTGTTCTGGGACTTCTTGCAGGTGGCGGTAAGGTCACAGAAGGAAGTATTACGTTTGAAGGAGAAGACCTTTTATCCTATACACCGGAACAGTGGAGAAAACTTCGTGGTTCTGATATTTCCATGATTTTTCAGGACAGTGGTGCAATGATGAATCCGACACGTAAAGTCGGAAAGGTATTTACAGAATATATTCTTACTCATGAGAACATTTCCAAGAAAGAGGCATGGAGTAAGGGAATCGCAATGCTGGAGCGAATGAGACTTCCGTCTCCGGATAATATTATGGAATCTTATCCTTTCCAGTTATCCGGGGGTATGAGACAGCGAGTTGGTATTGCGATGGGAATGACTTATCAGCCGAAGCTTCTTCTTGCAGATGAACCGACTTCTGCACTGGATGTAACAACACAGGCGCAGATCGTACGTCAGATGATGAAGCTCAGAGATGATTACCATACAGGCATTATTGTAGTAACCCATAATCTGGGTGTAGCTGCCTACATGTCAGATTATATTGTTGTAATGAAGAACGGAAGAATGGAAGACCAGGGAACAAGAGAGTATATTCTGAAAGAATCAAAGAACGAATATACCAGAAAACTTCTGGAAGCAGTTCCATCCCGGGGAGGTGAACGATATGTCTGAAAAAAGAGAAGTCATACTGGAAGCGAAACATGTAACCAGAAGATTTGCGGCATCACATGGACGTACTCTGCTGGCGAACAATGACATCAATCTGAAAATGTACAAAGGCGAAACACTGGGTCTTGTAGGAGAATCCGGATGTGGTAAGAGTACATTTATGAGATTTCTGGTTTCTCTTGATACACCTTCAGAGGGTGAGATTCTGTACCGCGGTACAGATATCACGAAATTAAAGGGAGAAGAACTGAGAAATAACCGTCAGAACATTCAGATGGTATTTCAGGACCCGACCTTATCTTTTAATCCGAAAATGAACATTCGTGATATTGTGTGTGAGCCTTTGATGAATTTCAAAAAGATTAAGAAATCGGAGAAGGATGCTGTCTGCAGAAAACTTCTTGAAATGGTAGAATTACCAGGAGATTTTGCAGATCGTTATCCTCACAATATGAGTGGTGGACAGCGTCAGCGTGTTGCGATCGCGAGAGCACTGGCACTGGAACCGGAGATCGTTGTTCTGGATGAAGCAACTTCAGCTCTCGATGTTTCTGTTCAGAAAACCGTAATTGAACTGATTACAAAGCTTCAGAGAGAAAAGAATATTACATTTGGTTTTATCTGTCATGATATTGCACTGGTTCAGCTGGTGGCACATCAGGTGGCTGTTATGTATCTTGGAAACCTCGTAGAGGTTCTTCCTGGAAAAGACCTCGATATGAAAGCGATGCATCCATATACAAGAGCACTGATGGGTGCAGTATTTGATATTAATATGGACTTTTCCAAACCAATTGAGAGTATTGAAAGTGAAGCTCCGAGCCCGTTGGATCTTCCACAGGGATGCCCGTTCCAGGGAAGATGTGAACATTGCATGGATATCTGTAAAAAGGAGAATCCACATCTTATAGAAGTAGAAGACGGTCACAGTGTTGCCTGCCATTTGTTCAAAAAAGGTGGCAGATAATGAAAAAAGATAGTCTGATTTCTGGAAATATAGGAAAAGCATTATTACTTTTTGTACTTCCACTGATTGCGGGAAGTTTGATTCAGCAGTTGTACACAACGGTTGATGCGGTTATTGTTGGTCAGTTTACCGGAAAAATCGGACTTGCAGCAATTGACTCTGTGCATACACTTTTTAAGTTTCCGCTTAACTTTATGAACGGACTTGCAACAGGTGCAACGATTATGATCTCCAGATATTTTGGAGCAAAAGATAAAGAAGGACTGCATTGTGCAGTGCGGACAGCTCTTTTACTCGCCGGTATTCTGGGAATTGTCTGTGCTGTAGCCGGTGTAATTTTTTCTCCATGGCTGCTTGATATCATGTCTGTTCCGGAAGAAGTCCGTGCAGGATCACTGATCTACTGCCGAATTTATTTTGGCGGAATATGGGCAATGATCCTTTATAACATGATGGCAGGAGTCTTGCGTGCGTTTGGAGATTCTAAAAAGCCATTATATGTACTGGTCGTATGCAGTGTGGTCAATATTGTTGCAGATCTCATACTGGTAGGACTTCTGCATACTGGTGTTGGAGGAGCGGCAGCAGCTACTGTACTTTCTCAGATTGTAAGTGTTGTACTTACCGCATATTTTCTTGTGAAATCTGATTTCCTGGAAGAAAAGATAGGAATCAGAACTATGAGAATCTGCAAAGAGCATATGGGAATGATGATAAACAAAGGTTTCCCGTTAGCTCTTCAGTCCATGCTGTTTCCAATTGCCAATTCTATTGTTCAGGCAAGTATTAACACAATGGGAACTGACAGTATTGCAGCATGGGGAATCTGTGATAAACTGGATTTACTGATCTGGCTGATAGCGGATTCCATGGGACCTGTACTGACTACATATACCGCGCAAAATCTGGGCGCCGGTAAGGCGAAAAGAGTAAAGAAGGGAGCCCTGATCGGTACGGGCTTATCTGTGATCGCGGTAGGAATTATCAGTATTGTCCTTTATTTCGGTTCCGGACTGATCGGACCGTTGTTTATCGATCAGAAAGACGTTCCGACATTGATACCGCTGGTTATAAGATATATGCAGATGATGGCACCGTTCTTTGTATTCTATGCTGTTGCAGCAGCTCTTTCAGGAGCATGCAGCGGCCTTGGAGAAACATTGGTGTCAATGGTTACTACATTACTTACAATCTGCCTGTTTCGAGTAGTCTGCATTCTGGTTGTTTTACCATCATTTGAAACAATGGAATGTATTGTATGGATTTATATTGGATCATGGATAGTGTCAGGTGTCACTTTTACTATTTTATATCTGGCAAAGGTCGAAAAATTCTACCATAAGAAAAGTAAATAAAAAGATTATAATCATTTCGCAAATGATAGATGAGACAGAGGGTGCAGCAGGAAGAAGAATCAGACGGTATCCTCTGTTTTTATATCATAGGAAATGATTCCGTAATGTTCCTATGATATAAGAATTTGATATTTGCAATTTTTTTAACAATAAGTTATTGACAGAGAATAAAAAGCTGTTATAATAAAATTAACAAATGAACAAGTGCTCATATGATGATGTGAAAATCTATTCATGAGTCGGAAAGGAAAAAATACAATGAAAAAGACTTACAAAATCGACGTAGACTGCGCAAACTGTGCAAACAAAATGGAGGAAGCTGCTAAGAATACAGCTGGTGTTAAGGATGCAACAGTAAACTTCATGATGCTGAAAATGATCGTTGAATTTGAAGAAGGACAGGATCCGAAAGCAGTTATGAAAGACGTTCTGGCAAACTGCAAGAAGGTAGAAGACGACTGCGAAATCTATCTTTAATTCAGGAGCGATTCCTGTTGATGATATATTTACGGGAATTGTCGTAAATTAGCAGAGAGGGACTGCAGCACAGAGATATGTCAGACGGTTATGGTTATCCACTGATATATGTTCTGGCGGCGGTCCTGTTTTATAAGAAGTGAGGTATTAAGATGAATAAGAAGCAAAAGAAGATGCTGATCAGAATCATCGTAGCGGCGGTATTGATCGTGCTTTTTTCTAAATTACCGATAGATGGATATGTCAGATTTGGACTGTTTATGATTCCATATCTGGTAATTGGCTATGATATTCTTCAGAAGGCATTTAAAGGTATCAGAAATAAACAGGTATTCGATGAGAATTTCCTGATGGCAGTAGCTACTGTGGGAGCAATTCTGCTCGGAGATTATTCTGAAGGTGTTGCGGTTATGCTGTTCTACCAGATTGGAGAACTTTTCCAGAGTTATGCAGTAGGAAAGAGCAGACGTAACATCAGTGAACTGATGGATATCCGTCCGGATTATGCCAATATTGAAGTAGATGGAAAACTTGAACAGGTAGACCCGGATGAAGTTGAAATTGGTACTGTAATTGTTGTACAGCCAGGAGAAAAAGTTCCGATTGATGGTGTGATCATTGATGGTGTTTCTACTTTAAATACCAGCGCTCTGACCGGAGAAAGCCTTCCAAGAGATGCAAAAGCCGGGGATGAAGTAATCAGCGGATGTATCAATATGACAGGTGTTCTGAAAATCCGTACGATCAGAGAATTCGGAGAATCTACCGTATCCAAGATTCTGGAACTTGTGGAGAATTCCAGTTCCAGAAAATCAAAATCAGAGAATTTTATTTCAAAGTTTGCCAAATATTATACTCCGGTTGTATGCTACGGAGCACTTGCACTTGCTTTTATTCCCCCGATCGTACTTTTGATCATGGGAAAACCGACTATGTGGGGTGATTGGATTTACCGAGCACTTACTTTCCTGGTAATCAGCTGTCCATGCGCACTGGTGATCAGTATTCCTTTAAGCTTCTTTGCAGGAATCGGTGGAGCAAGTAATCAGGGCGTTCTGGTTAAAGGTTCCAACTATCTGGAAACACTTGCACAGACCAGCTATGTGGTATTTGATAAAACCGGTACAATGACACAGGGTGTTTTTGAAGTAAGCGGAGTTCATCATAATGAGATTTCAGATGAAAAACTGCTGGAATATGCAGCTCTTGCAGAATGTTCTTCTTCCCACCCGATCAGTAAGAGTCTTCAGAAAGCATATGGAAAACCAATTGACAGAAACAGAGTCACTGATATTGAGGAAATCAGTGGTAACGGTGTGACTGCAAAAGTGGATGGTATATCTGTAGCAGCAGGAAATGCAAAATTAATGAAACGCCTTGGAATTTCCTATCAGGAATGTCATCATGTTGGTACAGTAATTCATATGGCTGTAGATGGAAGATATGAAGGTCATATTCTTATTTCTGATATTCTGAAACCTCATGCAAAAGAAGCAATTGCTGAATTGAAGAAAGCTGGTATCAAGAAAACAGTTATGCTTACCGGAGATTCTAAACGTGTTGCAGATCAGGTAGCAAAAGAACTGGGAATTGAGGAAGTTTACAGTGAACTTCTTCCGGCTGATAAAGTAAGTAAAGTAGAAGAATTACTTCATCAGAAATCCGAAAAAGAGAAGCTTGCATTTGTGGGTGACGGTATCAATGATGCGCCGGTACTGTCCAGAGCAGATATTGGTATTGCTATGGGTGCACTGGGTTCTGATGCAGCGATTGAAGCAGCAGATATCGTACTGATGGATGATGATCCGCTGAAAATTTCCAAAGCGATTAAGATTGCAAGAAAGTGTATTCATATTGTATATGAGAATATTTATTTTGCAATTGGCATTAAGATTTTGTGTCTGATACTTGGTGCGCTGGGAATTGCCAATATGTGGATGGCTATTTTTGCAGATGTAGGTGTTATGATCATTGCGGTATTAAACGCAATCCGTACTTTATTTGTAAAAAACCTGTAACTGTGAAGGTACTGAACAGTTACAAAAATTTATAGAATAACAGACAGTTGCAGACAGGAAGGAAAATGGTGAAAGCGTGGAAAAACATAAAGACGAGGCTTGTGACTATTATGAAATTCATGAAGATTCAATGGAAATTATAAATAAAACAATGCCAGAAGAGACGGAACTTGAGGATTTGGCAGATTTGTTTAAGATTTTCGGAGATTCTACAAGAATCCGTATTCTGTTTGTGCTTTTCGAAACAGAGGTATGTGTATGCGACCTTGCGAAAGCACTGAATATGACACAGTCTGCAATTTCCCATCAGCTTAGAATCCTGAAGCAAAACAAACTGGTGAAGAACCGACGAGAGGGAAAGTCCATTTTTTATTCTCTGGCAGATGATCATGTGCGGACGATTATCAATCAGGGAAGAGAGCATATAGAAGAAAATTAATCCGATGTGAACGTATGGTAAAAGTAAAAAGCAGGGAGTTGATATTTCAAGTATTGGCTCCCTGTTTGAAAATATAAAAGTTTTATAGAACTAACTATTGAAAGTGGAATTTACAGAATGAAATAAGAGCCTGCCAGTGGATGATAAGATCTGGCAGAGATGGAATGAGTGGAAGGAGAAGATTTGATGCGAACATTACGAGTAGCAGACCTGGAAGCAAAACCGGGTGAGAAAGTATCAGGATTTGTGCACATCATCGGGGCAGAATTCGGAATTCCGGTAACACTGATCTGTGGAGAAAAAGAGGGGGAGACTGTTCTGATCTCCGGTGGGGTACATAATGCAGAATATGTAGGAATTCAGGCAGCTATGCAGCTTGCAGATGAGCTGGATCCGAAGAAGATCGCAGGAAATATCATAGTGATCCGTCTGATGAACCGAACTGGATTCGAACACCGTACCATGAGTCTTACTTATGAGGATGGAAAAAACCTGAACAGAGTTTTCCCTGGAAATCCGAATGGTACACTTAGTGACAGGATCGCTTATACTGTTGTGACAGAATTTTTCCCGAAGGCAGATTACTATGTGGATCTGCACTGCGGTGATGGATTTGAGGGACTGGTATCTTATGTATACTGTACAGGGGCAGCAGCTCCGGAAGTAGCTGCAAAGAGCCGTGAGATGGCGGAGATCGCACATGTAGATTATCTGGTAACTTCCATGTATGGAACAGGCGGAGCTTACAACTATGCCGGAAGCATGGGAATCCCAAGTATCCTGCTGGAACGTGGACACAGTTCCCGCTGGTGCGAAGATCTGGTAGCGGAGGATGTTCATGATGTGAAGAATATCCTCAGACATCTGAGAATCCTTCGCGGGAAGTCCCATATTCATGGCAAACCACCGATAGAAGTAAGTCCTGTGATCTATGAAGATGCCCCGGTATCAGGCTGCTGGTATCCGGCGAAACAGCCCGGTGAGACCTTTAAAGAAGGCGAAGTACTGGGAAGAATCTGCGATTATTTTGGACGTGAACTGTTTGTATACAGAGCCAAAATGGGTGGTATTATTCTTTATCAGACCATCAGTCTGTGCATTATGAAGGATACGCCGATGGTTTCTTATGGTACCTGGGATGAGGATACACAGGGTAAGATTGAAGTAGGATGTGAAGTGTGCGGAAATGAGAAACATAAGCATGGACACCATCATCATAAATCAGAGGAAAAACATCATAAACGGCATGAACATCATAAGCATCATGAGGATAAATAAATACTTAAGTAAGACAGAAATGGGTTCGACCAACTCAAGTGAACAGCAAAGCAAATGAGCTTATCGGTTCGACATAAATATAAAAACAGGGTATAAAAATACGGCTGACTATATCCGGGTTAAATGCGGATATAGTGCAGCCGTATTTTATACTATAGCAAGCCTCTTAATCAATATGCATTATTTATGAGGCTTGCTATAATCTTCGTGAAACAGAATCTGTGTAAAGAATCTTACATCTGAGTCATCTGCCCAGCAGACCATACCTACTGCATCAGCCATTTTCTGTGCATCTACACTGTAGGCGGACATACAGGAACAATTCTTATACGGTCCTGCGCTCATGATCAGGATATCTTCTTTTCCCGCTTCCTGCATCTGTCTGGCAAGCTGTTCTGTAAGAATATTCTGTGCATGCTTCGCCTGCTTGAAAAGTACCGGATCCATGATCGGATCCTTCAGAACAGTCTGGAGAACCAGTGCCTTTTCATATTTCAATGCTTTTGCCTGCATTTCTTCTACAGTACCGCAGGCAGGCGGACATGCAGGAACCAGGTTATAATTTCCACAGAGATTGTCCTCGCAGAACTGTCTGTATTCCGGCACAAATACCAGATCCTTTGTATCCATGATCGCCGCATCTGCGAAACCCATGGAAAGTGCTTCTTTTATTAAATCCATAAGAATGACTCCCTTCTTAAAGCGGATTATTTTGGCTTGAACATATCAAGGTGAATTATAACATTTTGAAATAAATAAAATCAAGTTTTGTCGAGAACTTCTGATGAGGGAAACTTGATGTAACAAAAAACTTATGTTAACATATAGATATGCAAATTGGGGGATATTAATAAGAGGAAGTGATTATATGCCGGAAAATATCAGAAACATCATATATAGATTTTCTCAGGAGTTAAGACGTATTTTGGGCGATAAATTGACAAAGATTATCGTATATGGATCATATGCGAGAGGAGATTTTCGAGAAAATTCTGATATAGATATTATGATTTTGGTGAAAATGTCTGATGAAGAAATTCGATTAGTGAAGAATGATATTTATGATCTTGCATTTGAGTTTGAAATAAATACAGGAATAGAGTTCTCTCCCATCATTAAAAATGAAGACCAGTATGAGTATTGGATTGATACGTTACCTTTTTACCGAAATGTGCGAGATGAGGGGGTAGTGATCGATGAATGACAAAAAAGAGGATTTATGTATATACCGTATTCGGAATGCGGTGGAGACATTGGGAGTGGCAGTATTATGCTTAGAAAGTCAACATTATAAAGATTCAATAAATCGTAGTTATTATGCTGCTTTTTATGCAATAAAAGCAGTATTAGCTTTAGAAGAGATTGATTTTAAGCGTCATAAGGATGCGGTTGCGTATTTTAATAAAACTTATATAGCAAAAGAGATTTTTCCAAGAGAAATGGGAAAGAGGTTGGGAAGACTAAAGCAGGAGAGAGAAAATAGTGATTATGATGATTTTTACGTTGCATCTTTAAAAGATGCATCAGATCAATATAAGTCAGCGAAGCTTATTATTGAAAAGATAGAAGAATATCTGTCAGAGAAAGGTATTCAATATTAACTTGTCGACACACTAGAGAAATGAATTAGCGAGAGGAAATCTTATGAAGCTGACGGCAGAAAACAGCAAGGGTGAAAAAATGAAATACCGTCTTGCGCGGTCGATGAAGGAATGTATGAAAACGATGTCTGTAGATAACATCACAGTAAAACAGATCACAGAGAATTGTGGTGTTACGAGGCAGACTTTCTATCGGAATTTTATGGACAAATTTGACCTTATCAACTGGTATTTCGATAAGCTTCTGGCGAAATCCTTTGAGCATATGGGAATGGGAAAAACTGTTTATGATGCTCTGGTAAAGAAGTTTACCTATATTCAGGAAGAGCATGTTTTCTTTGCAGCAGCATTTAAGTATGACAGTCAGAACAGTCTGCGCCAGCATGATTTTGAACTGATCCTGGACTTCTATGAGAATCTGATTCGTGAGAAAACAGGAAGGATTCCGGATGAGACCATACATTGCATTTTGGAAATGTACTGCCATAGTTCTATTTATATGACTGTAAAATGGGTACTGGGAGAGTTGGAATGTGCACCGGAGGGACTGGCGAAAATTTTAGTTGACGGGATGCCTGGAAAACTCTCGGAATTGTTTGAAAAGCTGGAAATATTGTCATAAATATAACAATATTAATGCATAATTTTGCACCCAGTTTTTCGGCATTATTGCACAAATATTGTGAGAAGGTTACATTTGAGCTAAAGTGTAACTTTCTTTTTTTATTTTATATTGTTAAGATAATAACAAAGATAAGTGATGCGGAAACTTACCTAATACTGAAGAATACCGAAAGGAATGGAAATCATTATGGCAAACAGAATTAACTTAAATCAGACATCTTATCACGGAGCAGGAGCGATCGAGGAAATCGCAAACGAAGCAAAAGCACATGGCTTTAAGAAAGCTTTCGTATGTTCTGACCCTGATCTTGTAAAATTCCATGTAACAAGCAAAGTTACAGACATTCTTGAGAAAAACGGACTTGCATATGAACTGTATTCAGACATCAAACCGAACCCGACAATCGAGAACGTACAGCATGGTGTTCAGGCATTTAAGAATTCAGGCGCAGATTATCTGATTGCAATCGGCGGCGGTTCTTCCATGGACACTTCCAAAGCAATCGGTATCATCATTGCAAACCCTGAATTTGAAGACGTAAGAAGTCTTGAAGGTACAGCTCCAACTAAGAAACCCTGTGTACCGATCATTGCAGTTCCGACAACAGCAGGTACAGCAGCAGAGGTAACTATCAATTACGTTATCACAGATGTAGAAAGAAAACGTAAATTTGTATGCGTTGACCCACATGACATGCCGATCATCGCAGTTATTGATCCTGAAATGATGTCCTCCATGCCAAAAGGATTGACAGCTTCTACAGGTATGGATGCCCTCACTCATGCAATCGAAGGATATACAACAAAAGCTGCGTGGGAAATGACAGATATGTTCCATTTAAAAGCAATCGAGCTGATCTCCAAATCTCTCCGCGGTGCTGTTGAAAACACAAAAGAAGGTCGTGAAGGAATGGCTCTTGGACAGTATATCGCTGGTATGGGATTCTCTAACGTAGGTCTTGGAATCGCTCATTCCATGGCTCATACACTTGGTGCTGTTTATGACACACCACACGGTGTTGCCTGCGCAATGATGCTTCCAATTGTTATGGAATACAATCAGGAATGCACAGGTGAGAAATATCGTGAGATTGCCAGAGCAATGGGCGTAAAAGGTGTAGATGAAATGTCTCAGGATGAATACAGAAAAGCAGCAATCGAAGCAGTTAAGAAACTTTCTGTTGATGTAGGAATCCCGACTAAACTGGAAGCAATCAAAGAAGAAGACCTTCAGTTCCTGGCAGAATCTGCACACGCAGACGCATGCGCACCGGGAAACCCGAAAGATGCAAGCGTAGAAGATTTGAAAGATCTGTTCCGTAAGATTATGTAATTAATAATGGTTATAAGATGAAATAAAAAAAGCACCGGCTGTAATGGAGTACTGTCACAGTCAGTGCTTTTTTATTTCCCATAAGTGTGCTGATGCTCTGAGTGTGGCGGGATTGTGCATGAGAAGCAGTGCCATATGTAAGTGTAAACGGACGAGAATTTTGTTTATAAAATGATTAGAATTGGGACACTGATTAAACACATTTCTTTTGTATGATGGAAACGTAATGGGGAAAAAATGGTTATTTTGCAGTACAAATGTGGAAAAAAGGTAAGTTCTGCAAAGAAGTACAGAATAAGAAATATGAAAGACAGAAGAATAACAGCAGAGGTTTTTACAGGAGAAATAATATGACAGATGAAGAATACTATGAATTTATACAACCATATGAAGATGCTAAACAGATGCTTCTCACACGTCTTGATGTGTTGAATCACAACCTGTACGGTGAAGCATCTGCAAGACCGATCCACAACATCCAATGCAGGATCAAGAAGAAACAGAGCATTGAAGAGAAATTACAGCGAAAGGGAAAAGAACCTACTGTGATGAATGCGAAGGATTATCTTCAGGATATTGCAGGTGTCAGGGTGATCTGCTATTTTGTAGATGATATCTATAATCTGACAGAGCTTCTGAAGAGTCAGAGTGATCTGATAGTAATCAAAGAACGGGATTACATTGGAAACCCGAAGCCAAATGGATATCGGAGCTATCATGTGATCGTAGGAGTGCCGGTATATTGTCTGGATGGAATGGAATACTTCCCGGTGGAGATACAGTTTAGAACAATGTCCATGGATTTCTGGGCAAGCATGGAACACAGGATCTCTTATAAAAAAGAACGAACAGATAAAGAACAGCTCAGAGATGAATTACGAGAATATGCGAATATGCTGGTAGAGATCGAGAGCCGTTTTGAGCAGTATAATGAGACGGATCATCAACAGGAGAAAAGAACAGTAGTTGTATAGTAGCGCTTTATGAAAATACAGTTTGTATTACCTGCGAAATCCTTGTAAAAGGATATGAATTTTTGCTGACCGGGTAGAGAAATCCTTGCACTTTTTAAAAAAATCCTTTATAATGTACCGGATTAGTGTTTTAACAAACTAAAGGGAAAGAGGATTAAAGAAATGAAAAAAATTTGGGACAAATGGACCAGGATTGCGTTGGTAAAGAGAATCCTGGTTGGCCTGATCCTGGGTGCGATTCTGGGAATTGCTGTACCGCAGGCAACAGGAATCGCAATTCTGGGTGATGTCTTTGTAAGTGCATTGAAGGCAATCGCACCTTTGCTGGTATTCTTCCTGGTTATCAGTTCCCTGTGTAATGCAGGAAAATCTCATGGAGGAGTTATTAAGACAGTTATCATTCTCTATATGTTCAGTACAGTTCTGGCGGCAGTGATTGCAGTATTTGCGAGTATGGCATTTCCTGTAAAGATGACACTTGCAAATGCAGCAACAGATACAAGTGCACCACAGGGTATCGTTGAGGTATTAAATAACCTGCTTCTGAACGTAGTTGCCAACCCGGTATCTTCACTGGTAAATGCAAACTATGTAGGGATACTGATGTGGGCTGTTCTTCTTGGACTTGCTTTTCGTGCAGCTGATAAGATGACAAAGAAGGTTCTGGCTGATGTTGCAGATGGTATTTCCATGGTAGTAACCTGGATCATTAATCTTGCACCTTTTGGAATTTTTGGTCTGGTATTTAACACAGTATCTACAAACGGTCTGGATATCTTTACGACTTATGGAAAACTGTTGCTTCTTCTTGTGCAGGTGTTTTCCCTTTGGATATTTTTTCTTCATATCTAAAATCAAAATTTTCTTTTATGTATTCTTTCAACATTTCCTTCAGTAATATATCAACTGAAACATTCCCTATATCCGCAATATCTTCTATTTCCAAATTATCCATAGCCTGTGACAACGCATCCGCTGCCATATTATCTTCTACCGATGCACCATAATTCGTAAATTCATGAAGTAATTCTATCCAAACAACTTCTGACGATTTTCCAATAAGATCTTCACGATTATACTCACGTAATGCATTATCTATGCCTCCAGACGCAACCTTTTGTGCAAAACCTAAGACTCCTGCTGCTGCCGATTGAAAACTACCACCTGTCGACATATCTGTTTTCATTGCTGTAGCATATTTACTAGCAGCTTTCGCTTTAGAATCAAAGTCTCTATTATTTATAAAGGCCGTCACTGCTCTTTTTGCGGTTGACCAATGCGATGTTGTTGGTGCTATATATCCTTTTGATGTACCCATATTAGCTTTTCCTCTGCTCTTTTATTTCTGTAATCTGCTCGTCTGTTAACGTTCCTCTTTTTACCATGGTTTCTAATACAGTATTCATATTTCCCGTATCACTATTATACATTGTTCTTAATGCAGCCATATCACCTGCTTTAATTGGAACTGTTGATTTTCCAATTGCATCCACTATTTTTCCTTTATATGCATCAAAATTCAAAAACAAATCTCTTACAACAAAAAATTTCATTTCACCTTTTTCGATTTTTGATACAACAACCTTAAATGTATCCGCAATTTCTTCTGCTCTCAACTTTTCCATATCTTTTATAATAGCCACCATTTGACCAGATTTAGCTCGTCCAATTCTTTCCAAAATTTCTTTCGTATTTTTACTGAATCCAGACTCGTCAATACTAGATCTTTTCAAATTTTCTCTTGTCAAATAAAAATA
>OKVP01000192.1_pt1 | contig 26019 bp, 24 predicted proteins | sample 1604821 | NCBI WGS metagenome assembly OKVP01 (sample SAMN01760946, study PRJEB22395) | human gut metagenome | reverse complement strand
CCCCCTGCCGATACATCATACTTTCCCCGTGCGATCATTTGCACATAGGACAGTGTACTTCCTCCCACACCGGCGATCAGATACAGACACAGGTATTTGATATGCCCCATCGCCTTCTCCAGAATCGGACCGGCACAGATCAGTACCAGCATATTATTCAAAATATGTTCAAATCCAAAATGCATAAAAGTAGCTGTAAACAGTCTCCAGTATTCTCCCTGCTTCACATATGGCGGCCAGACCGCTCCCATTCTTACCATAAACTCCGAATTTTCCGTATTTCCAAGGATTTCCAGAATCACATAAACAAGAACATTCACAGCGACAAATCCCACGGTTACAAATGGAAGTTTCTTTTTTTGTGGCATGCTTTTCCCTCCTGATTTTTTCACATGCTATCAGTATACTCACTTCCATTTGGAAAAACAAGGCAGTTAGCAAAAACGATATCGGACATCCGCGAAACGGATCATGTCATTACTGTTTAATTTTCTTCTCTCTTTGTAAGCCAGCGGCTCATCATTCACAAACGTACCATTTGTCGAATTTAAATCTTCAATATAATAGGTCTCTCCATCATGATCAATCCGCGCATGCAGCTGACTAATCGTATCTGCCTGTATTTGTATGTCCGCATCGGGACCGTACCCGATTCTTGTCATTTTCTTTGTAACACAGATATCCTCGTAAGATTCAGCTCCCTGATACAACAACATTCCCCTGACTTTCCCTGTCATGCTGTTCAGGCATACCGTTGGCCGATATTCGGGTTGTGCCACCGTTTTTATTACTTCCTCCGGATATACAACCGCAGACTTCGAAAGTTTTCTGGTATCCTGCAGGCATTCCCTACTTCCTTGATAAGATTCATATACCTGTTTTTCGGTTTCTTCCTCTTCCAGAAGACCTATTTCTATCAGTAGCTTTTTTAATTTTCTGATCCACTCCTTCTGCTCCTTTTTCTTTCCCTCCTTTTTCTTTCTGTTGGCTCTTTTTACAGTTTCATCTTTTCTTTTTTTGTCTGGATGATCTTCATATTTTCTTTCAGGAACTACGGGTTGATTGTTTTCCTCTCTCCAAACTTTTTCCATTCCATTTCCCCCGGATTCCTCCACAGCCGCCTTTTTCCCCTCATTTTGTCTGGTTCTTACAATTTCATCCCGGATATCTGTAATAGAATAACCATCCAGAAGCGTCTTCTCATAAATTCCATATGCTGCTTTTACCGCCCGTGTGTCTTTATGATCCACTTTTGTAAGCAGAAATTCCATTAACTGCTGAAATTCTGTCTCAATGGTTCCACTCCCACCCGGATATACGGTAAAAATAATTTCCTGGTTGCTGTTGGTAATAAATATTAACTCGGGATCCAGCATCAGGCAATTGGTCTGAATCAGATTCCATTCCAGAATCTCCATCTCACTGCAAATGCTCATAATCAGTTTTTCAATGAAAGAAATATCTACTTCTTTTACCCTGCAATACATATCAAGCGACTGTTTACCGGATATGTTATACCAGTACTGTCCCTCCCCATCCATATATGCCTTTTCCACCGCAAGAAGTCCCGGCAATTTTCTCCTCAGCATCAGCTTTTCATCCAGCCCCGCATGGATTCCCGCTGCAATTTTCATAAAACTTCCCGTAAGATTTCTTTCATATACTATTTCCCGATTGATCATTTTTTCACCTCTTTTAACGTCTGATACTGATAAAAGGAATCTACTGCCCACATATCTTCTATCTGTTTTTCTTCATGCTCCTCACGTACTTCATGCAACAAATCAATTCCTGTACACATAGCTGCTGCCATCGTCCATATCAGAACCGGTATAATCACAGCCGCCTCTACGGTATAACTTCCTCTCCATTTCATATTTTCTCCTTTTATCCCTGTAATCCCCACATGACCAGATGTGCCCCTAGCAGAAATGGTACAAACGGAAACTCGGATTCTCTGTTTTTATGTCCGAATACCAGCAAACCAAGAGCCGTAATTCCCGCAATGGTAATGGCAATCATGACAATTCCCATTATTTCACCCAGTGCATAAAAACATCCCATACCTAAAATTACCAGACCGTCTCCATACCCAATACTTTCCCTTGTACTCCAGGCCAGTATAAGCATAAATATCCCCGGCAATAATCCCAAAAACCATACCGGATTTTTCCAACAGCCCCCCAGCAGTGATATGGTCATGCCTGATATTCCCAGAAGCAAAATTGCCCAGCCATGAAGTTGCTGTTTTCTCATATCTTCCCAGGAGAGTCCTGCCAATCCAAACGTCAATATGCACATTCTGATCATTTCATAGTTATTCTGCATGATTTTACCTCACCTCCGTATTCGCACCACATTTACCACAGGCTCTTTTTCCTCCCGTCTCTTCCAAAAGGATCAGATAAATAGTTCTTTTTAGCCCACTGCAGGCAAGATCACTATGATAACAGGTTCCATAATCCGTCACATACACCTTTCCGGCAACATGATTTTTTGCCACGCACCCGGAACATGCGCTGTACTTATGTTCATTTTTGTTTCTCATACTGCTGATCTGTGCATAATCCGTACTTTTAATACTCAAATCCAGATAATGGCACTTTCTGCTCCTGTGATAAACAGTTCCATGTTTTGTAACATACACATAATCACTCTGCTTTCCATCTGTACGGTCGCCAATCCACTTATGGCTCTTACTTTTCTGACAGATACCAACACCCTTTACCTCAAAAAAGCTAATTGGAATTTTAATGTAATAATTAACCTGCAAATTAATATAATTTCCTGACAGATCGGATTTCGCCATCGTAATCGCATGTTTTCCACCGCGAATATATTTTTCCGGCAGGCTGTACGTTCCCAGCTCCTTTCTAAAATACGCTTCCGCAGATACCAGAAGCCCCGTTTGCGATGAAACCGCAGATGCTTCACATGCTGTTTTTCTGCTTGCATAATTCAACGCCTCCTGAACTTCTGTCTGAATCTGCAATACCCGAAAGAAAAATAAGAGCGTAAGGAAAAACACAGCTGCTACAGGAATAATCACTGCTGCTTCCAGCGTATATGATCCCTTAAAAAAGGAACATAAGGATGCCTTTTGGCAAGGATGTTCTCCCAGGTTATAGATATCGTCTTGCGGATTCGAATCTATTGGTTCGTTTATTATCTTATGAATACATGCCTGCTTCGGAAAAGGTTGATATTTGAGGGTAATTGTTGGTTTCCACTGTCCAAAAGACATCCTTACATCCCCTCCTTCCCATGAAAATAACTATATCCGGAATGATTTTGAATCCGGAATCCATTTGAGAAATTTTCAAGGATGGATACAAAGCCAAGAAATACCGGTTGGAATTCATAGGTGGCGGTAAGTTCAGTTTCACACAAAACGTGGTCCATCTGAAAATTTTCGTACCCTTCCTGTGTCTGTACATACGCTTCCTCCACATCCATGGTGCGCATTGCAAGGGTATTTCCCTTATGAAACAAAAGCAAAATGGCAGCATATTGTCCATAATCCAATCCCTGAGAACAATCTTTCGCCACAGACCAGCCCGACAAAAGTTCCGGAATCATATGTACATTTGAAGTCCAGTCCGCATCACTTTTTATCATTGTAATTTTCCCACCGGACAATAGTGTCCTTACATCTAACACACTTTCTGCAAATGCCCACGCTACTAAGATTCCGTATTTTACAGCTTCGATTACGGCCGGATTTGCGGATACTCCCGCCAACGTGACCGCAAGTGCCATTGCCTCTGATTGTCGCTGGGAAGATGCGGTTAATGACGCCATATTTAACGGTTCTCTCATTGCCAGCAGCTCCGAAACCACAATTTTTAAATTATCCGCGTCATTTCTTTTTCCGCCCAGAACATACTCCAGCTCATATTCCAATACGCGATCCTGCTTTTTTTCCACATAGTTTCCAAGATAATTCACCAGATACTGATAAAACAATACTTTTTGATACCAGTCTGTTCCCACATAAGAATCCATCGTACCTTTTTCCAGACTTCTGTGTGAAACAGTTTCTTCCATAATAATTGATTTTCCGGATACCTTTGTATTTTCCGGCAAAACAAGGGATAGTACCCCTTCTTTTTTTACTTCTGTCACCGTTTCTAAAGGATTCTCTGTTGGCGTTGCCTTTTCCCCAGAATCCTCTTTCTTTGTTTTATCCCCCTGACGCGCTTCCCCCTTTAACTGCCGGGATGATGAATTACCTGCCCCCTCCGTTTCATATTTTTCCGGATGCTTCAGTGCATCCATTGCATCTGCAATACCCTCATCCGGATTTTTATAGTCCTTTTTTACTTCTTTTACTGCTTCATAATGATTGTAGACGGACTTTGCCATCTCATATGCAATATTCTTTTTCATATAAGTACATACAGCCTTCTGAAATACGACACCATTCTGATCTGTCAGCAATCGATAGGGATCATACCTTGCATCTGTCATCTCTGCGGTCAACAGACTCATCCCGGAAAGCAAAGTTTTTTGTTCTTTGCTTCCAAGATGATCCGATGTAAGGCCACGCAACTGTGCTTCCCGGTTATTAAAACATAATTTACCTTCTGTATCATCCACCCGTACTCCAAGAATTTTGTATGTTTCCCACAAAGGACTGCAATAATCGGCAAAAACGGATTCCAAAACCGTATCCGTATTCATATACAATACTTTCTGAAGTTCATAATGTCTCGCTGCTTCTAAAAGTGTAAAAAGAAGCTGCGCCACCAGCATCAGTGAAAGGGCTGCAAACACAGTAATACTCGCCTTTCTCCTCACTATACCTCCCCTGTGCGTTCTTTAATCGTGTTGAAAATATCAGAAACCAGCGTTGTCAGTTTTTTCTTGAACAACACAACAATTCCTATCAGCACCACAACGATCAACACCATTTCTACAACTCCTACCCCATCTTCTTCCATCAAAAAGTTTTTAAATCCTAACATAATTTTTCCTCCTTATACTTGAAATGACAGCATTGCCGGAATCATAATGATGGCAATCACGATGCCAAGCATCATCATGAGTGGCAACAGCATTTTCGTTCCTGCCTCTTCTCCCAATTTACAGGCCAGTGCCTTCCTTTCTTCCAGTGCATTCTCCGATTCCTGTTCCAAAAGTTTACATAATCCCCTGCTTCCTGTCTGTAAATTCTGTAAAAGAATCCGAATGAGTCTCTGATACTCTCCCAAATCCACTCTTTCTCCAAATTTCTGGTATGCAAGACGTTCACTTTCCCCGTCCAGGATTTCGTGATTCGTTATTATCATTTCTTCATAGATATACCGTTCTTTTATTTGTTTTTTCTGCCTTTTATCAGAGTATTGAGCGGAAATTCTATTCCATGCCTGTTTTAATGACATGCCTGCTCCCAGTAAAATCAGAAGTTTACTTACAACTTCCGCATAATCCAGTTTCATCTGCTCTTTTTTTATATGATCTGCAGTACGTTTTCTCTCCAGAACAATTCCCGCCATCAGGAAACAGACAAGCACCTCAAAAAACAAAATTTTCCATACCAGATGCTGTTTTTTTTCTTTCCATTGCAGCTTCACCCCTGCCGCCTGATCCGGCAGCGTCAGATACCTTTCCCCTTCCTGCGTACTCTGCTGCTCCACTTCAGCTGCAATTTCATGAATGACCTTTTCCTGCTGCGACATCACTTTCGGGTATACTTGAAAAGAAAACGTATATTCCTCCCGGTACTTTTCACAGGTAAGTGCCACACTCGCCTGTACAAGTTCTCCCTGGGGATCTAATTGATCCTCCCGGATCGTTCCATCCACGTCCACTGCATTGTATTGATCCAATGTCCAGTCGGCTTTTACCAATCCTTTCACATAGCTTGGCTTCATATGCACCTGCTCTGTTACATGTGCAGCCTCTTCTCCCTCTGGGAAAAAGGTTTCGTCTATTTCCTTTTCTGCCCGGGAAAAATAGGATTGTGCTGTCTTTTCATCAATACATTGTGCAGGAACGCTTACCTGATAGTCATAATTTTTTAGTTTCTCCCCTGCATTCAGCGTAAGTTCCACTTCCTGCCGCCCACTGCCCGGACTGCCCCGGATAATTCTGTTTTTATCGTCCATACTGCGATCGGAAAATTCCATATATGCCCCAAGCAGCAATAACAGAATACAAACAACCGCTGCTTCTATTATTTTTTTCCTTCTCACACTTCCCCCTCTACATATGTATTGTCATTATTTTCTCTGCCAGTACAATCGCCCCACCATAAGCTGCAAGGCATACTGTCATAAACAATGCCCCTGCCACATTTCCATATAAAACATTCAGGAAATCCATGGATGTCACCTTCAGATATAACAAAATGAACAACGGTATCACATTCATTACTTTCTGTTCCATCTTCCTAGAAGCAATCTGTACCTGAATCTCCCTCTCTGTTTCATGGCGCACCCGCATGTGCCGGGATGTTGCATCAATAATTGTCACAAAATTTCCACCGCTGCGTTTTGCAAATGAAAAAACTTCGGAAAAACTTGCAATATCCATATTTCCACTTCGGGTTGAGAAATCTCCCAGCAGCAGCTCCAATGGTTGATTGAGGCTGATGGAACAATTCATCTCCTTTACCTCCTGATACATATAGGACCTTTTCCCATATAATGCGAGTATTTCTTTTTCTGCCTCTTTCCACGCATTTTCTATAGAGAAACCAGCAAGTAAAGCCGCACTGATACTCCGGAGAGTATCCACAAATTCCTTCGCAAGCTGTAATTGCATCTGCTCTTCCCCTGCTTTTTTCTGACGCTTCATGAAAAACCAGATAAAAACAGGAAAAAATACTATCCCCAGCCAGCTGGCATAAAATAAATACGCAATTGCCACTGTCAGCAGCCCCGCCAAAGCAATGCTTCTACAGACCTCCTTCCGGCTCAGATGATACACGCGATAATCCATCTTCTATCTCTCCCTTCTCCTGGGTCAGCCCTGCCATCTCCAGTTTTTTACGATTCTTTAATATGCCACAGTGCTTCCACTTCCAGCTGCCCTCGGTTCCTTCCAGCTGATAAATCGGAGAAATCTGAATCTCGCCATTTTCCACTCCGCATACCTCTGTAATTTCCAATACTCTGCGGCTTTTATCCGGTAATCTTCCCAGATGAACGATCAGGTCTATCCCGGATGCAATCTGTTGTCTGATTGCAGCAATCGGCAGTTCCATTCCCATCAGTACCATCATTTCCAGACGGGAGAGAATATCTCTGCTTGAATTTCCATGGGCGGTGGATAATCCGCCGTCATGCCCGGTGTTCAATGCCTGAAGCATATCAAATGCCTCCGCTCCACGGCACTCCCCAACGAGTATTCTGTCCGGACGCATACGCAATGCTGTGCGGATCAGATCCCGGATTGTTACCGGCTGGACGCCCTCCATATTTGCATTCCGTGTTTCTAAACGTACCAGATTTCTGATTCCCTGTATTTGAAGTTCCGCGGAATCCTCAATCGTTATAACTCTCTCATCCTCCGGGATATACTGTGATAAAGCATTTAAAAATGTCGTTTTCCCGGAGCTTGTCCCTCCCGAAATCAACAGGTTGTATTTTGCCCTTACCAGCATCTTTAAAAACTCTGCTGCATCTTCCGGAAGTGCCCCTTTTTGAATAAGGGTCTGCATATCCAGCGGTTTCTCCGGAAATTTCCGGATTGTGATTGTAGAACCATCCAGAGAAACCGGTGCCAGGACAATATTTACACGGGAGCCATCTGCAAGTCTTGTATCTACGATTGGATTCGATAAATTAACCACCCGGTTATGTCTTCCAACGATCTGCTGTATCACATCCTGCATTTTTTCTTCGCTGGCAAATGCCTGATTCCATGCATGAACCCTTCCTGCCTTTTCGTAAAAAATATGTTTCGGTCCATTTACCATGATCTCGGAAATTTCCGGATCATCCAGAAGTTCCTGCAAAGCATCCAGTTTTCTGAGTGAATTAAATACTCTTGCTTCCAGCATCAGACGTTCCCGAATGGAAATGGGTTCCTCCTGCATCAGCCGGGATGCCTCTTCCCCAATCAGATTTTCAATTTCTTCATCCGACATCTCCCGCGAAAGATCCATGCGTTCCAATACACGTTGCCGGATACATCCTACATACTCATCCAACCGGCATCATCCTCCGGATACTGTCTCCAAATTCGTTCCATTTCCATTGCTCGACGAGCCGCTCGCAGGACACCACAGGGGTTGCCACAGGTGGAAGCTGTATCTCCCGCAGATTCTCGGATAACCGTTCTTCTCCGCGTTTTTGAATTTCTGTCAAAAATTCTTTCTCTCTCCATTGTCCAAGCCCTCCTCTGCTTTTCATCAGGAAAATTTTCTGGCAGCTCCCCAGCAATTCAAAAAATCCCATAAACCGTGACCCCAGATTTAAAACGATGGTTGTATAATTCATTTCCTGCGCTAAAATCTGAAACAATTTCTGATACGTCAGATTTTTCACTTCACACAGACACTCGGTATTTCCCAGAGGATACACAACATCTGTCCTGTCCAGATGACCGATGCAGGAAACCATCCTGCTCTTTGAGTATTTTCCGCTTTCTGCCATCACCAGAAGTTCTTCCATCCCGGACGAATAAAATTCCCCCATCAGCTGCGACAATCCACTGTTTTCCTGCAAATCCAGAAGCAGAACTTTTTCGTTTTCACTCAGAATGGAGGACAGCGTGACCGCAAACGGAAGCTGCATTTCATTTTCTGCCAGCGAATATACTGCAAGAACCTGTAATTTTTGCTTCACACCCCCACTGGCATTTTTTATTTCCTCCCCAATCTGTTTTAAAATCTCATCGACGATTTTATTCACTTCCTGATACTTATCCACAAACACCACCCCTTTTCCCACATCTTTATCCACATTTTCATTTCCATCAAACAGATAAATTTGTGGAATTTCACATTCTATCCTGTTTTCCCCAGCCAAATCATCCGACAGAACAATTGCATCCAGGGTTTTCCAGTTCTCCTGAAGTGCCTCCTTCTGGGAAAACATGTGCAGCTCAAGCTGATCCCGATAATGATTCATCAGGCAGCTGGTAAAACGGTCACCATACTCCCGGTCTCCAATACAGAGTCCCAATCGAGCTCTCCTCATAGCTCCTCCTTTCTTTTCAAAACAGTGACAGCCATACTGTCCGATGCGCATATAACATTCCCAGTAAAACCGCAACAGAAAAATGCATCAGATTCTGCTCCTGAACCCAGCCATTTCGATAAGAGGAGAATTTCCCCGAAAACAGTTCTCTTAAAAAAACCTGTGCTTTAAAAAGGCTGATTCTAAGATTGCGCATATACAACATCTTGAGCACGGCTATTACTGCTCCTGCCACAAATGCTGCCAGCACACAGTCTGTCAATGTTTTTAAATTAGTAAATCCACCGATAACGGAAAAAAGTTTGATATCTCCGGCGCCCAACACACCTATGAGATAAAAAAGATATAACATGATAACCGGAATAGAAATATTCAAAAGAACTTGAATGATTCGCGGCATTCCACCCAAAACTATACCGAATGCCATCGATAAAAATAAACCCATGATAATCAGCCGGTTACTAATCCTCATGCTGGTAATATCCTGAACGACTGCCACAATTAGGATTGCATACAGTGTCAGAACCGATGCCCCCTGCATCGAAATCAATTTGCATCACCCCTTTGTTGTGAATCGAATTATAACAATGCCAATTTTATTTGTCAAGCAGTTTTTTACAAATTTTTTGTATAACTTTTCCATTTTTGCTTATACTTGTAAAAGAGAGACTTCAGAAAGCAGGTGATCCAATGAAATTGTTTAAGACAACCCCTCAGCCCCCCGACGGCTATGCAATACTTCTCGATAATCTGAAACAGACAACCGCAGAACTGCAAAATACCTATGCCAATCTTGAAAATGTCGTTGATCCGGATTTGATCGACTATTACATTTATCAGGCAAAAGCCGTACAGATGCGCTATAAATTTCTTCTGGGATGTGTAAAAAAAATAGAGGGAAACTATTCGCTTCCCTCCTGACCGTTCACATTTTACAGAAATTTTATACAAAAAAGCCCCGGTGACTGTCCACATCCATATAATCTTCGTTTACGGCACCGCGCGCATAAGTCATCCCTGCATATACCTGCTGGGTATTTTTCATAAGGGGTGCACTCTTGTCCTGTTTCGCCACCTCTACAAAAGAAGCATACAATCTGTGCATGATATGTTCCGCTTCCTGCACTCCATCCAGCCGATTCTCGTACATCGCCCGTGAAAGCTCATTTTTACAGAACATATAGAGTTTATACAGGTTGTGCGAGATCGGATACGAAAAATTGAGACTTCCGATCAGTTCATCCAGAACACTCTGTGCATTCCGGATCGCATCCTTCTGTCCATCATGATCTCCCTTGCAGTGTGCCTGCCGAATATCATCCACATAGGCAAAAAAGATATCGTAAATGATGACGATCATCTCACCGGAATTACACTGGCTCAGTCGTCTCGTAAAATCTTTTTTCAGCTCATTTTCCATATGCTACTCCTATTTCTGCAGCAAAGACAGTACCTGCTGTGGAATATCATTTGCCTGTGATAACACCGAAACAGCAGCCTGTTCCAGAATATTCTGCTGTGTATATTCTGTCATTTCAGATGCCATATCGGTATCCATAAGCCCCGAATACGCGGTTGTCATATCTTCCTGTGTCTCTGCCAGACTCGAACTTGCGTACTCCAGACGATTTGTGTATGCACCGATTCCGGAGCGGATCGCACTCAGTTTTGCAATTGCTGCATCCATCGTGCTGATGGCTTTGTCTGCACCTCCGTTGACCGCCACATTCACCGTATCCAGATACAGACTCTCCGAGGAAACTTCTGGAATATGTACATCCATATTCTGATACTGGTTTGCACCGATCTGAATTGTCATTGCACCGACATCCGTCACGTCGAATACAAGCGTCGCTCCTGTTGCCTGTATATCATCACTCAGCAGAAAATCCATGGAAAATCCACCTTTATCCGTGATTTTCACACGATTTCCCTCAACATTTGTAATTACTGTACTTCCAAACCCATCTTTCAGTTCTATCTCTGCATCGGTTCCGCTTGCCACAAGTTTGTAACTTTTGTCATCAGCATTCTGAACAACTCCCTGTGCATTTGACAGACCTGTTTTTTGTGCCATCTCTTCTGACATACCAATGGTCAGTGTTTCCTTTGATCCCCTGTTATCCGCAGTAATATTATAAACTCCTGCATTATTTGGATCTTTTTCAATCTTACATCCGATTTCATCTGCCACAGACATCAGCTGCTTGTATACATCATCCGCACTCATGCCCTTTTCATAATCTATTCCTACTCCATTGATGGAAACCGTACCTCCGTCAAAATCCGGATCATTGATCAGACCGGACAGATCCAGCTTATACTCTGCCTGCTTTGCCGGAGTCTTCACTTTCACCGTATAATCACCCGGAAGAACTTCCTCGGAAAAGTCAATTCTTGTTGCGCTCCGTGCAAATTTTGTCTTATCCTGATGTGTTCCACTCACATACACACGTGTATTTGCCGAACCGTCAAGCAACGTCTTCTTGTTGTACTCTGTATCTGTGGAAATCCGGTCAACTTCCTGTGTCAGCTGATCAATCTCGTCCTGAATACTCTGACGGTCCGAATAAGAGTTTGTTCCATTTGCCGCCTGAACACTCAGTTCACGGATACGCTGCAGCATATTGCTGACTTCGTTTAATGCCCCGTCTGCAATTCTGAGTACGGACTGTCCGTCATCAGAATTCGCTTCTGCCTGATTCAAACCATCAATCTGTGCTTTCATCTTGCTGGAGATTGCCATTCCCGCCGGATTATCTCCAGCTTTATTGATCTTATATCCGCTGGAAAGACGCCCCATAGAAAGGCTCAGTTTATTTTCTGTCCGAAGCAGCTGCCGATTGGCTACAACAGCAGACATATTGCGATTAATTTTCATATTTATTCCTTCCCGTATACGCTACGTTTGAGCATCCCTGCCCTCTGATTTGACGCTCCCTGTCATTTCATCTGACATATATATCGTCCGAAAATGTCAATTCTTTAATAAAAAAAAGTATAATTTGCAATTAACGGGAAATCGTATTATAATAGCAACATTAAACGATATTTGCAAAGGAGGATTTATCCCATGGCTAAAGTAACCAAGGATACTATGATCGGAGAACTTCTTCAGATTGATGAGAACGTAGCACCTATGCTTTTAAACATTGGTATGCATTGTCTTGGCTGCCCATCATCCCAGATGGAGACTATTGCTGAGGCAGCTATGGTTCATGGAATCGACCCGGATGATCTGGTAAATGATATCAACGATTTCATCGAGCATGATGCAACCGCATAGATTTCACGTATCAAAAAGGAGTGCTGAATTTCAGCACTCCTTTTTGATTTAAATTTTCTAAAGAGATGCAAACACCTGCAGTGCCTGCGGTCCCGTAATTTTATTTCCATGCTCCGCAAAATATGCTCCGACTGCAGGATTATAGTTTTTCTGCTGTGCATATTCGCAAATAATATTGCAGACTTTATTAAACTCTTCCGGTGTGTGGTCATCTTTGTGGATCACCAGATAAAACCGGTTTTTCTTCTCGTTCTTAAACAGGTCATTTCGTCCATTGTAATAATTTACAAGTACATGTGCGAGACGCTCCACCTGATCTATCGTCGTAAATTCAAACATTTTCGTCAGATCTGCCGGTACTTCCGGTACTTCTTCCGGTGCCTCTGTCTGCTGTGCATTTTCACTCTCCGGAGAGGCTTTTGCTTCACGTATTTTCTGGAAAAGTTCCAAAATATCATCTGCGCCTTTGCGTTCCACATTTCCGACCGCTCCCGTATTTGAAAACAGTTCCTCATCTCCGGCTTCCGTAAACTGGGAAAAACGGGTATCGAGTTCTTCCGGGTATTCAACCTTTGTAATCAGCAAAACCAGGGATTCGGAAGACAATGGAATTGCCTCTACCATAAGTGGATTGTCACTCACATCAAATCCAAACTCATAATTTGCCTGCTGTATCATATCATGGAAAAGTCCTTTTGCTTTCTCAGAACCATATGCCAGTTCCCGCAGATTAATCTGACGATCTGCAAGATCCTGTTTTGTTAATGTGCATCGAATCTGATTTTCATTTACTTTTTCAATTTTCATCTCTATCACATCCTTCTCTGGAAATCGCTTTCCGTAAATGGTACACTTATTATAATCAAATGCCCTCCCGTTGTAAAGTTACCACGGATTAAAAAATTATAAAAAAAATACTTGCATTGCAAAATAAAGTGTGTTATAAGTTTATGCATGAGATGCGTCTCTGACCCAAAGGAGCGTATGAATAACAAAAATTTAATATTGTCTGACCGATACGAGTTGATTCGTCCCCTTGGCCAGGGAGAATGCGGAAGTGTCTTTCTTGTCAGACAGCAATCTTTAGAGCAGTACCGTGCAATGAAGCGATTCCCCAAAAATACTTCGGCACAACCGCTCTTCGCAATATCCGAAGCACAGATTCTAAAGTCTGTTCAGCATCCCGGAATTCCCACAATTTATGATTTTGAAGAAGATGAATCATTCTACTATCTTGTGGAAGAATATATTCAGGGTGACTCTTTAGAAGAATTTTTGCTTCATCAACAGTCAATATCCCAGAACCAGTTTTTATATTTTTGTGAGCAGCTTTGTGACATTTTTGCATATCTGCATACATTACGGCCTTCTCCGATTCTTTATCAGGATCTTAAGCCGGAACATATTATAGTATGTGGAACACAGCTTAAATTGATTGACTTCAGCGTCGCATCTTTTGCTGCCATTTCTGGAAAAGACTTCAACCATTTCGGAAACGTGGATTTTTCTGCTCCGGAACTTATCTCAGGAAAACCGGTAACCCTGAGATCCGATATCTACAGTATCGGAAAAATCATGGAATACATGATGCCATATCTGGATGCAGCCACCAACCGATCTATTTATCCCAAAATTCAGAAAGCAATTTCAGCAGATCCCGACCTGCGCTATGAATCACCGCAGGCTCTGTACTCTGCATTAAAAGAAGTAATTGAAACTACGGGAAGAACGCATCTCAGGCAGACAATTGCAGTCGTTGGAAGTCACAGCGGCTGTGGTGCAACACACATAGCCATCGCACTGGTGACAACACTTAACTACCTTGGCATTTCCGCGATTTACCAGGAAAAAAACTGGTCAAACGACTTGCGCAAGACGGTTGCCCAGCTGAAACATGTGTGGGAAAAAAACGGTTGTTTCTTTTATCGCAATTTTACAGGATTTCCAAAATATGACAGTGGCATCGAAATCCCGGAGCCTGTCGCACAAATCATGGTAAATGATTACGGATGTGATTTTTCTTCCTCCTGCCTTGCAACGGCGGATCATATTATCTATGTGTGTGGAGGAGCATTGTGGCATCAGGACGATGCAAAGTCCAAAGACTTTCTTTTACAAAATTTTGGTAACCGCCTGCATGTTGTTGCGAATCTGTGCGACCACAATTCTGCCATTTATTTTGCCAGAACATTTTCACAGCCGGTCTATTCTTATCCGTTTAATACGGACATCTTTCGTGCAGACAAAGAAAAGCTGGATTTTGTTCACTGGCTGCAACAACCTGAGAAAGGACGGAATCGCCTATTTTTACGTTTCATAAACCATTTATTCCGGCTCCTGCAACCATAGGAGTCTGCGGTACAACAGTAAATTCCGGTGTAACACACTTTAGTATTTCGCTTTGCAACTTTTTACATAGCAGATTTCTGGCCCGCACCGCATACCTGGAAGTCAATTCCAGTCATGAAATCGCTGCGCTTTCTTCGAAAAAGGACCCAACCATTCCTTTTCGCTGCAATGGTGTCAGCTACTATCCGGAGATTACACTCCGGCAGCTGCGGGAACAGTTACATCTGCAACACAAGTATAAAATTCTGGATTTCGGGGTTCTGACTCCATACTCATTTCCGGAATTTGTCCGCTGTGATTACTGTATTGTACTGACAAATGTGAGTATTTGGAAGGATCGGCAGCTCTTACAATTTATTGAGGAACTGAAAAAAACAAATTTAGGAAAGGATTATAAAACAAATGTCCGTTTTATGAGTATGGGAAACCTCAAAAAAGACCGAAAAAGAGTCGAAACGTCCTATGGAATCCGTGTGATTCCGGTTCCCTTTCTCGAAAACCCGTTTCAAGTGTCCTCTCATGATTTTGGATTCTTTGAACAAATATGGAAAGGAAAACAGTTATCACATTAAATTTATCTACTGACAATCAGCTGGTCATTGAATTCAGACCAGAAGTATATGAAAGTCTGATCGTTACTTTTTAAAACGATCCATTAAAAAAAATAAAATAACAAATGGGCTATTATTATGGGTGTGAAATGAGTCTCAATGCAACTCCGTCACGCACAAAATAAACTGAAAAAAGACAAATGGAAGGGCAGATCCACAGACACAACTGCCCTTCCGAAAAAATTCAAACAACTTCTATTTCTTAATTTTATCTGATTCCATTTGAATCTGTACAGGCACAATGCTATAATCGGAATAAATATATAATTTGCCAACAGACAAAGGAAGGACGGCTCATGAAGAAAAAATCTCATTCCATTTTCGCTGTGCTTGCACTGGCACTTGTCATTGCTGCAGCGATCGTAGTCTTCGCCCTGATCCGCAAATACACACCGAGTAAGGAACACGAAGATTTAACCACTTATTATCATCTGACAAATTCCGATGAGGTTGCCATTGTTTTAAATAATGAAGTAACCTCTTCCAAAGCCAGGGTCATTGACGGTCATATTTATATTGATTATGATTTTGTCCATGACAATTTAAATTCACGTTTTTACTGGGACAATAACGAGAATATCCTTCTCTATGCAACAACACAAAATCTGATCTCGGCACAGGCAGAGCAGACCAGTTATATGGTTACAAAATCTTCCGCAGATTACGGTCGTAAAATTGTTACCATAAACTCTGATACTGCATATATTGATCTGGATTTTGTGAAAGAATATTCTGATTTTAAATACAAACATGTAAAAGATCCCCACCGGATCATTATTACCAGCCAGTGGGGAAAATACCAGACTGCCACTGCCAAAAAAAATGCCTCCCTGCGCGTAAGAGGAGGCATCAAAAGCCCGATTCTGAAAAAAGTTTCTTCCAAAGAGGAAGTCACCGTGATCGAACAGGGCGACAACTGGGACAAAGTAATGACAGACGACGGTATTATCGGATACATGCAGAAACGTATGCTTTCCTCCGCCAAAGAAAAAACAAGAAAAAGCGATTTCACTCCGGATACCTTTGCACATATAAAGAAAGATTACAATATCTGTATGGCCTGGCATCAGGTCACAAACCAGTCTGCAAATAACGCGGTTTCCTCTGTCCTTGCCAATACCAGAGGAATCAATGTACTCTCTCCTACCTGGTTTTATCTGAATGACAACAATGGAAACATTGCCAACCTGGCAAGCCTGAATTATGTAAATTACTGTCATAACCAGGGGATTGAAGTCTGGGCGCTTGTCAGCAATCTGGAAAATAAAAATGTCGATACAACAGAAGTCCTGACCCATACCTCTAAGAGACAGAATCTGGTAAACCAGATTGTTTCCATGGCGATTCAATACAATCTGGATGGAATCAACGTAGACTTTGAAAGTATGAACGGGGAGAAAGTCGGGGATGCATTTATTGAATTCATCCGGGAGCTTTCCATCAAGTGCAAAAACAATGGGGTTGTTCTTTCTGTAGACAATTACGTTCCAATGTCGCATACTTCCTTTTATAACCGAAAAGAACAGGCAAATTTTGCAGATTATGTTATAATTATGGGGTACGATGAGCATTATGCCGGAAGCCCCGAAGCCGGGTCTGTTGCCTCTTTAAGCTGGGTAACCCAGGGTGTAAGCGATACTTTAAAAGAGGTTCCTGCCGATCAGGTAATTCTTGGAATGCCATTTTATACGCGTGTATGGGAAATCCCATCTGAGAGCAGTTCCGATGACACAGCAGCCGGTGCCAAAATTCCCTCAAAAATTTATGGCATGAAAGCTGCAAACGATTTTCTCGCCACACATGGTGCAACCAAAACATGGCAGGATGACTGTGGACAGAACTATTCGGAATTTACAGATAATGACACCACCTATAAGGTATGGCTGGAAGACTCCGCCTCCGCAGAATGCCGGTTGAAACTGGTTGAAGAAAAGAAGCTTGCCGGTGCATCCTTCTGGAAACTCGGATTTGAAACGAGTGATATCTGGGATACCGTTACCAGGTATATCCACTGACTTACCTGCATATATATAGGAATAAATAATTCCATAAAGCAGGTTCTATGAAAAAGAAATTTGAAATTCTTATGGTTGCCTGTCTGTTTATAAGTGCTTTCTTACTTGCGCGTGCATCAGCTGCACTGACATCTTCCAGACATGCGGCTTCCTCCAAAACCTGTATCGTTCTTGATGCCGGACATGGAGGAAGCGATCCTGGAAAAGTTGGCTGTAACGATGCTCTGGAAAAAGACATCAACCTGTCTATTGTGCTAAAACTCAAAACCCTGTTTGAAAACAAAGGATATAAGGTTGTACTCACGCGAAGTGATGATACCGTTCCTGCAGATGAAAACTCGCGCAGTGTAAAAGTAGAAGATCTGCGAAACCGCGTAAAACTGATCACAGATACCAATCCGGTTATGACCATCAGCATCCATCAGAACAGTTTTCCGGATGCCTCTGTCTCCGGTCCACAGGTGTTTTACTTCGAACAGTCTGCGGAAAGTTCTGTAATTGCCTCAGTAATGCAGGATACCCTAAACAACAGCCTTAATCCTCCAAAGCCAAGGGTTTGTAAATCCAACAACGACTACTACATATTAAAAAAAACACCCACACCGATCATAATTGTCGAATGTGGGTTTCTGAGCAATGAAACGGAAGCAGCTCTGCTGGTCACAGATGCCTATCAGGAAAAACTGGTCCGCGCCGTTTACCTCGGTGCCATAACCTATCTGGAAAGCGGAAAGGACGTACCGGATACTGCCGCCTAATCCGTTTCTTTACGAAACGATATACTAGTTACACTTGATCTCAAACTCTTTATCCTGTGCAAACTGTGCACTGTTGTAAAGAATCAGTATATCGGTAGGTGAAAACATTTCCAAAAGCCGGTCTCCGCTTACATTCAGCTGGCGAAGATCCACAACGACAAGTTTTTCATAATCTTCTGCCAGAAAAGGAAGGATACTGTTCGCAAAAGAATCCTTGATCAAAAGCAGCGTTTTTCCGTTCTTTATTCCCCCGGTAATCTCAAGCACTGCCTGATTCCCACCGGTAAAAACGCTGTACTGGTCTGCTGTTTTCAGGAAGGAAACATCATACAGTGTCTTTGTCTTCTTTTCTCCCATATTATAAACAACACGCAGTTTATCCGCCGGCTCATAAATCTCAATTTTGTCTGCCTGTCTGGCATAATTTATTTTTGCATAAGTTGTTCCATAGAAATCTTTACTGATGCAACGGAACTTCTTTTTCCCCTGTGCCCTCTGAAGATCTCCACCAACCGCCTTTGTGTATTGTTCATAAGCATACCATGCTCCCAGCGTCGTCCAGTGATGGTCTGTCCGGTAATAGATTTCTTCCTCTTTATGTGCATCCAGTACGGGCTCCACGGAAATCAGTACATCCTCTTTTTCCAATTTCTGCTGCAATGCATCATAAAACTTCTGCTCCTTATAATGAGGGGCAAATGCCGGAAGTTTTTCCCGGAGTACCCACGACTTTGTCGGCACCATCATCACATGGACATCCGCGTTCTGTTTTGCTTTTCCGACAAACTTCTCCAGAGCCTGCAGATTTTTGGAAATCTGCTGCGGATCAAACTCTTTTTCTGTATAGTGTTCCAAAAGGTAATGGTTCTTTCCGATGTAAACATTATGAATTTCATTTTTGCCCATAAACAATTCCATGTCTGTCTGGAACGAAACCCAATGATCCCTTCCGGGAAACTGATCCCGCAGATACGATTCATATTTTTTCTGGAATCTTCCATCCAGAACTTTCGTTATACTTATTTCCGGGCGTGTCTGAAGTTCTCTTTTTTCAACTGGAGAATAGGTTCTCTGATGCGACAGTGCTTCTTTTCCTGCCAGACCGAGGAGAAGCACCATAAAAATCACACCCGGCAGCCGTTTGAATATCCGTATCATAATTTTCTCTATTTGTACAGTTTATTGATGGCTTTTACGGCCTTTTCATTCTGCTTTTTATATGCAGCAATCACTTTGTCCTCGGACTGTTCCTCCTGCTTGTTGCTGATTGTTCCAAGCATGATAAAGCATACATAGTTTCCTTTTACATAAACTTTGGAAGCCTGAATCTTTAACTGGTTCATCGGGTACTGACAGGTATCCTGTATCAATTCCTCCCTGTATTTTTTTAATGCCGACCGGATTTTCTTTTTGGAAGCTGCATTCTTTGCTTTTACAATAACCAGTGTGTCTGCATTTGCACTGATCATCGGCACCTCCGCAATTGCAGCACTGTACCATTTGGAAGAAATTCCGTAGCGTTCCTTCAATTCTTTCTTTGATACTTTTTCACTTGGGATATAATCATCCCCATACGCTTTCTTTACAGCATTGTATACTTTTTGTATGGATGGGGTTTTCTTTCCTTTCTGCGTGGATGCTTCTACCGTCACCGGTGCTTCCCATGCATTTTCCGGTGCATATATTCCTGTCACACAGGCAAGCACCAGTATCATTGCCACAATTTTCTTTTTCATTCGCCATTCTCCTTCCAGATCCTGTATATTTTCATTCTTATCGTGAAACCACCTGTAATCTGGTTTCCGCACTATCCTACTACAGATCTTTTGTTTTTGTCAAAAGGTATTTTATGGAATTAATAAAAACTTCCGCTGTATGATACAACCGCGTTGTCTGTACCTGATTGGAACGGTCTTTCTCCAGTTCTCCCTGCTCTTTCATTTCACTTTCCCTCCGGATTCCGGACATCTCAAACTGCGACAAAGAAAGATCCGGTGTATATGCAACATGGATATCTGCCGGTTCCTGCATGGCATCCTGCATCTCCTGCAGATGCTCTTCGATCTGTTTTGCGGTCTCTTCGCTGCCTGTCACAATTGTTCCAGAAATACGGTCTGATTTTACCTGAAAAGATGCCGTAATCTTTCCTGCCTTTTCTCCATCCAGAAAAATATCCACAAGACCCTTTTTCTTTTTTCCTCTTACGATTTTTAAAGAAACCCCGGTGACAGAATCTCCTGTCTGCATCGGAATCACATAACATTCTTCCTGCGATTGTTTCGCACCAATCTGAAACTGTGCGGTCATCTGGCGCATTTCCCGGATATCAATCGTGCGGACATCCGGATCTTCTACGATCATCGTATCCATCACATGCTCTGCCACATCCGCAAGCGTCTCCATGGCATCTGCAAGATCCGAAGGATTCTCAAGGGCTTTTGAAAACTGTTCAAGTACCTGCTCTTTCATCTCTGCAATCTCTGTCATAGAATCTTTGGAAACATGATCTTGCTGAAACAACCGCTCCATCATCCGGTTTGGTTTGCGCAGCATTTCCGATGCTGCCATGACATTTATCATACTGTTTGGAATATCATACCGCTCCAGATAGGTATATACGTCTTCCGGTGTTTCTGCAAGCTGCTGATACTGCGCAAGCTGTTCCTGCCGATAGCTTTTTTCCGCTTCCTGTTCCCCAACGGATTCATCCATCTGCCGGAGTGCCTCTGCCAGTTGTTCCGGAGACATATTCTGCCACTTTTCTTCTCCCAGACGGGAAAGTTTTTCCGGTGAAATATGTTCCATCACATCGCGCAGACAATTCTGCTGGAACGCAGCCGAGATCTGCTCGTCAATTTTCGGACCTTCTGCTGTGCTGTCAACTCCGTCAAAATCATCGTCCACCTGATAATCCAGACCACTCTTTTTTTCTGAACGCACAGCACGCAAAAGGTTTCGCATCGTCACGTCCGATCTCTGATTCATCAGAAATCCAAGTGCTGCCCCATCTCCTTTTTCCACCTGTGCGATCAGACGGTAAATGCCGATATAACTGCTGCGCTCTTCCTCAGAAATCTCATGATTCTGCTCCAGTTTCCACAGATATTTGCTGAACCGTTCCTGCTCCTGTGTTCCGTTCTCCTGCTGAATCTCCTGTGCCGCCTGATTCAGCTGCTCCATAGTCATATCCAGTGGATTTTCCCCACGGCGGATCATTTCCAGCGTTACTGCCGGTTTCATATTAGAAAACGCACGCTGCATCTGCTCATCCAGTGCTTTTACTTCCATAATATTTTCCGGTGTAATCTCGGTATTGTTATATGCCAGTATCCGCACTGCACGGCGGTTTGTTTCACTTGTATCCAGCTGCAGATCCTGTAAAATATCGTCCACATTGGAAAATGCTTTTGTTATGGAATCCCCCATGTCACTGCGCGGAGCAGTCATCAGTGTTTCATAACTTTCATTTGCCTGTGCAAATACGCGCTGCATCTGCGCTCCGGCATCATGAATCTCCTGAACGGAATCATCCGCATCCACCTGCCCGATTACATATGCCGGCTGCTGTTTCAGTTCGGCAAACACATCCATGGTTTCTGCCATAAGATCCACATTTTTTTCACTTGGCTCAACTCCGGCACCGGCAAGCAGGTCTTTATAGTATTCTCTCTCCTGGGATTTTAAATCCTCGACCAGATCCGCCAGCGGTGTCAGATCCATCTCTACGCCTGCTTTTTCCATCGCCACGGATGCCTCACTGGTCATTACCAGACGTGCTTCCTCCATCTGTCTGCGTGCAGTAATCATGGAAGCATCTGCCGGACGTTTTCCTGCCGCAATTGCCTTCGCCATGGAATCCACAATCTGGTTCCAGTCTATATGATCGGTCTGCAGATCGTCCGATAATCCCTGCAGATCTGTCAGATACTGCAGATTTTCCTGTGTAAGGGGAATCTGGTTTGCCACCAGCCACTTGCTGTTGTCCACCGCATGTTCGTCATCGGAAAGGCCTGCTTCTGCAATAATCTCACGAATCTGCGGCATCAGGGACTCAAAATCAATTCCGCTCTGTTCCGGCTCCACAATATTTTCTGCGCTGCTGCTGTAATTGGACAGATACAGATTGCGGATGGTCGGCTCCATATCATTTTTCAGAAGATAACTCATCGCCTGTTTCGTGATCTCCGGAATCGAGGCAGCCTGTGCCAGTGCCTCCGCACTGTCCTGCACATTTTCCTCCGTCGCTGGCAGGTCGTTTGCCGCAAGAGAGTCCATGATCTGCTGCGTCACAACCGGACTTCCGGTGATCTCCTCTAACTGTTCCTTTGTGAGTGTTCCGCCCATGGAAGACACATCCACTCCGGCTTTTGCCAGTGCCGCTTTAATCTTGTCCGTCACGGTAATAATAGTATGGCTGTCTGCATCGGAAATGGAAAATCCGTCCTCTTCCATCTTCTTTAAATCTTCTGTGGAAGTGGTATTTGCCACTACAGCGATTTCGTTGCTGCGCGCCTGTCCCGAAGAAATCTCCTGCCCTGCAATTTTTTCCGCTACTGTCTTTTCTTCCTGCCCCTGCTTTGCCGGGTTGGAATACGTTGCCATATCGATATTTCCAGCCTCGGACACCGCAGTTTTCTGCTGCACATAGGCTTCCTGTCCGCCAAAAGCTGCAACCGCTCCGGCATCCGGCATATTTGCCTGATAAGCCGCAATTGCCCTGTTACTGTTATCGCGTTTTGCATTCCGCGTTACATCTTCCCATATATTTTTCTGCTCAACCTGCATGTATTGCCTCCGTACCATTACATTTTACGCTATAACATGTATCGGCAGGTTATCCCGAAACCTAAAGTAAAATTACATTAAATAACACTTCTGTCATCTTATGTACTTGCAGTAATATAACTAGCGGCTCCAAACATTATATTATTAAATTTTATTTCTGTGCAAAATCAAGCAGTTCTTTTCTTACATCTGCCAGATATTTTCGTCCTGCCACAATCTGCGTTCCATCCGCCATGTAAATCAGACTTCCAACTATAGAATCCACGTACATGATATTTATAATATATGATTTATGACAACGAACAAATTGCGGAGGCAATCGTTTCTCCATCTCCCCAAGGGAAACTCTCTCCGCATATGCCATGTTTTTCATTTGAATTACCGCATCATGTTTTTCCTTCCGAATCAAAATCATATCATAATATCGAATTTTAACAATATCATTTTCTTTATGGAAGTAATAAAAATCACCTGCATGGATTGTAAGATATTTGTCCATGCATACCGATAAGTTTTCCTGTGTGATTGGTTTTAACAGATAATGAAGTGCCCTCACATCATAACCACGAAAGACATACTCCCGAAAAGCTGTAAGAAAAATAATCTCTCCAGAATATCCCAGTTCCCTCAATCTTCCACAAAATGTAAGTCCTGTTTCGTTTTCTTCTAATTCAATGTCTGAAAACAAAATATCAAAACCATCCTGTTCAAAAGACTTTAGCATTTCATTTCCGGTCTGATACCAGAATAATTCGATTCGGTTTCCGCTACCCTCACTCCAAATTTTCAGAGCCGACTCCAATATGCGGTAATCGTTTTCTTTATCTTCCAAAACTGCAATTTTCAAATTCATGTCTGCTGCTCTCCCTGATGCAACGGAATCAAAATATTTACGGAGAACATTTCTTTTTCCGGCAATATTTCCATGATTCCGAAATGTCTCTCTACAATTTCCCGTATTCGCTTCAATCCAATTCCATGTTCCATTCCATTTTGATTGCCTTTCCCTGCTTTTGTGCTCAATAATTCATTCCTGGAATTAAATCTGTAACCCCCATCCGAAGTATTGACAATTTTTATTGACAGCATATTATGAAATGGCTTCATATACAACCATATTCTCTTACTTTCTGCCCGCATGCATCCCTCAATTGCATTATCGTAGAGATTCCCCAGCAAAGAACAAATCTCTACATCACTTAATGGAATCTCTTCCGGTAAATATATGATATTTTCTGTAAGAATCCCAACATTTTCCGCCATGCTTTGCTTATTGCTGACGATACAGTCAACCGTTGTATTTCCACTGGAAAGTGTATAATGCACCTTATTCAGGTCTGCTGTGATCTGCCGCATATAGTCAACGGCCTGTCCGGTATGGTTCCCTTCCAAAAGCGTCTGCAACACATCCAGATGGTTTTTTACATCATGCTTCATTATACGCAGCTCTTTGACCGAAGCAAGAATCTGCTCGTACTGCTGTGATTCCATATGTGACAGCAGATTCTCTTCCAGCAGTTTATTATTTTTTTCTCTTTCCACACCCAGATTATAAATAAATAACAGCATAATCATAAACAGGAATAACACAAAGACAAAAATTGTCACAAGCATGAAAAAATCGTTTTCCCGGGATTGCTGCAATGCTCTTACTACAGCAATCATGTCTATTTGCTCGATTGCCACACACAACAACGCAATTCCTATAAAAATCAGCTTTTCCTTTGTCCGCAGGCAGATATTTTGTTTTCCAATCATTATCGTCAATCCGATCAACACACCAAGCAGGATCAGGTAAACCAATGTAAAAACCGCCCGAATCCCGCCTCCCGATAAAACCTGATTGATATTTTCGTGAAAAAGAACCACTGGAAGCATTGCAGACACTACATCTGCAAGTAACGCATAGGTCGAATACAATATAACATAAAAAAATTGTAAGAAAAGCGGGGACTTTGTAAAAACACAGGTAATCACAAAATGCAACACAAGTGCATAAAACACTGTGACGACTGTACTCATCTGTCTCTGATTAAGTATCCATAATCCAATCGAATATATCATCCAGACCAGACTTTCCGTTCCTCTGATGCCTGTACATTTTCGTAACTCCAATTTTCTATTCATAAGCAGGAAAAACAAAAATGACTCTATTCCTACAACCCAAAATTCCCATACCTTCCAGAACAACCTTTTCCTCTCCACCTTTCCTGCTTTTCATGATTATGAAATATCACAAATATTCTTTTAAAATTTATGAATGCATCTAAATTATAACATACATAAATCATAAGTTTTGTTTAATGTTCGTACTATTTATGTCGTTTAAAGCCAAATCTATGTCTTTCACGCCAAAGGTCTTGTTTTTTTAGAATGTTATGTTATTTTTGAATTGAATATATTTCCGGAAAATATTATATAGTTTACCAGCATACTTTTAAGGAGGAAACACACATGAAAAATAAAAAAAACATTATGATGAAAGTGGTAAGAAATTCAATCACAAAAATTGCTGAAAAAAAAGCATATGCAAATTGTATTGGATTTATGTATGAGCCTAAAAAACCCGAAAAATATTCTAAACCATATAAAAAAAATGGAAGAAAATGCAACTTATCATATAAAAAGTGCTTATTACAAAGAAGGAAAAAATTATTGGTTAGGATATCGAGCCTCAAAAATGGATGTTGCAGGAGTTATCAGTTACTTTTATCGAGATTCTAACAAAACTCCATATGCAGATGCATATGATTACAAAAATTCATATAAATCACTAAATTATACTACTAGTTCCGACAGGTTAGTCGCCCTTGCAAAAAAATATTATAAAAGTGGAGCTGTTGATGAAGATATTACATATGGAAGCACATTTTATTTAAATTAACCATGTAAAACGAAAGGTTGATTATATGAAGCCATGGAATCTTAAAGTTAAAAAAATAGGCAGAGGTTATTTCTTTATTGCATTAATTTGTTGTTTGTTTTTAACAGGAACAGGTGAATTATTAACAATTATGACTCCGCACAGTGAAAAAGTAGTGGATGTATCTGTAGAAAACAAACAAC
>OKVP01000186.1_pt1 | contig 26363 bp, 28 predicted proteins | sample 1604821 | NCBI WGS metagenome assembly OKVP01 (sample SAMN01760946, study PRJEB22395) | human gut metagenome | reverse complement strand
AGGTAGTGTATGACCGTATAAGATTGTACTTAAAGCTTTCCATAATACAAGCCCCCTTTAAAGCACTTATTTTACTGTCTTTTTCGTAATCTTATAAATATATTTTTCTTCCTTTGTTACATAATATAACTCCGCATAAGTACTATAAACAGCCCGGCTGTCTTTCTTTAACTTTGATAATATTTCCTGCATGTGCTCCCTTCTTTACAGCATCGTCTGTTGCCATAGCGATCAGATTTACCTTGCCATCCTTTGCGGAAGCAAGAATGATAACCGATGTACCAAGCTTGTTCTTGAAATCATCACCCAGATTACGAAGTGCGTTCATATCGGTATCTTCTACGCTGGTAGCAAGAACCTTTACGCCATTTATATCTATTGCATCTGCAAGTGCATCTCCGGCAGAATTCTTTGCCAGCTTATCCTTCAGCTTGGAATTTTCAGATGTCAGAGCTTTGATCTCAGCGAGCATTGTCTCGATCTTTTCAGCCAGCTTTGCAGGTTCAGCTTTTGCTGCCTTTGCTGTTGTTTTCTTAACAGTGTCCTTTACATCAGCCTTAACCTCAGCGGCCTTCTCAGCAACCTTCTCAGTTGTCTTTTCAACAGCCTTCTCAACCTTCTCGGTTGTCTTCTCTACGGCTTTTTCTACCTCAGCCTTTACATCGGCTTTTGCATCAGCCTTAGGCTCTGAAACCGGCTGTGCCACTGTTTCCTCTTTTTTAACTTCAACCGGCTTTACTGCCTGCTTAACTGTCTTTGAGTTATTCTTTTTACGCATACTATTTTCCTCCTCATGCTCATTATTCACATACTAAAAAATTTTCAATTGCAACTAAAGCTTCCTGCTCATCATCACCCTTTGTAACAATATCAACAGACATTCCATCTGAAGGATTAAATGCCATAATACCCATGATGCTTTTTGCATTGATTTTGCGATTGTCACTCTCCAATGTAATCTCACTATCGAACTTGCATGCCACTTGAACAAGCTCTGCGATTGGATTATCATGACCTTCACATACTTTTGTAACGACAATACTCTTCTTACTCATACGTTCTCCTTAAACAAAAAGTATTAAACCTGTTTCATACTTATTTAATATATCCCAATTGTAACCGCTTTTCAATCCTTATGAAAATTTCTGTTAAACTTTACCTAAGGAGCTTACATTTAATGTCACAAAATCGGCATTATTACAACATTATTCTGTTTATTTTGTCATGTACGTGATAAAATGCAAGCCACCATTATAAAACATTCTGTCAGCATCCTCATAGCTCATCGATGTTGTTGCGCCATTATCCGGATTATAAATATATAAAGCTCCATTTGAAGAGTATCCTGTCACAAGCACTGCCGACGTATTTCCCGTCATCGCAAATACCGGATTGCCCTGGCTGATATAAAAGATAATATCCTCAGAAGACACTCCCTGTAAATCCAGGATTTCCTTGTCCGGCAGGTTATTTTTGAGCACATCAACAGCACTGCTGCCTGCTCCAATCAGCTCAGACACACTTACCGTAACATCATTGTAGGTAAGCATTGCACTTACTGACTTCACGACACTGTCAGCATCCTTATCGGTTTCATTACATGCAATATTCGCAAATGCATTTACTGCATTTTTTCTTGCCCTCATCCATACATACTGCTGGTTTGAGTCAATTACCACTCCCATGCTGTCATTTGCCTGTTTTATGGCATCCGAGATGTTATCAGATGCAAAAATCACATCCCCCTTTGCATAAACATAGAAATGGACTGTATTGTCATCAAACTTTAAATCAACAGCAGTATCATGCGAATTTATAGTCATCTGTGCTGTCAGCTGCTTCAGCTTATCCGGCTTTTTACCACCTGCTATACTAATAGCGCTGACCGTCAGCTTTGTATCGGACTGACTCGTATCAAGAGCTATCTTCTGCTTCGAATCAGCCTCCCGGTTCATAATGGTATCCTGACCGATTTCTGCATACACACCATTGTTTTGTGCAATCAGATCTATCGTTACCGTATATCCATCCACAGAAATTTTCTCGACATAGCCGCCCGAAGGGGTATATGTCTTAAGCTCCGACTGGTCAGATGTATCAAGAATAATAAGGCCATTCATCGGAAATGTCGTGTTTCCGGCTGCATCAGAGACCACATCAGCAGCATTCGCCTGTCCATATATGAAATCCTCACCTATGAAGCCAAGCGGACATAGATACTGGTCGTCGCCCTTTTTGACCTCAAAGGTCTTGCCACTCTTTAAATCCATCACTTTTATGGTATTTGATGAGTACTGATTTGCAGAATCCACCCATGCAAAGTATCTGTTACTCTCCGATGCGCAGTAAGAGCCTGTGGACAAGCCCTCAACCACCTTCTTTACTGACATCGAGCCTAAATTAATCCTATAGAGACTGTCATCCATCATGAGATAGAATTCATTCTTCTCATTGAGATAAAGCATCTTGCCCATCTCAGCCTTTAGCACCTCATATGATGTCTTAGAAGGAATAAACGCTTCCTCATCTATAGTATGTGCCAGACCGTCATAATGGTACACACCGGTTCCCACCTCTCCCTCGTGGGTGCCTCTGTTCATATATCCGTATACTACAAAATCAATACTGCCCGCTTCGTCTACACTGACAATCTTTATATCGTGATGATTCCAGTTTTCACGCTCATCAATGCCCTCAGCGTCCCTGAAGCTGAATACCTTGATTATCATTCCATTGTTGATATCATAGGAGTATAAATCTCCCTCCTGGACAAAGCATATCACACTGCCTGCTTCATTAGCCCTGTACTCTGCCTCACTGCTTCTGATACCAAGCATTACGCTGCCTGAATCCGATATAAAGCTGTTTTCACTGTTAAAAATCTGATTTGCCGTTCTCTCATAGTTGAGCACGTACATACGGCTTTCCGTCTGGCGCAGCCTGAAATATTCTCTTACATTGTAATACTCAGTCTCACCCTTACCGTCCACACAGCTCATCACATAGTCTATTGTAACCACATCATAAGAATCGTTTATTTCCTTTAGGGCTATGACAGGATTCGTATACTGTGCAGCGGCCATTGAGCCCCAGGTAATCTGACTCACCGTAGATGTCAGATCCACATATGCAAGCGTATTTCTGTCACCGGTTGTTGTCTCCATGTATGTTGTAAAGAATGATTTGTCATCCTTTATAAACGTCTCATCATGAAACTTCTTTGCAAACTCAACAACCTTTGCAGCTGCCTTTCCATCGGTCTGCATAATCCTGCTGTAATAATATACATTATCCTGACCGCTTGTGATGGTAAACACCAAAAGATACTCAGTATTTTCATCCATAACATTCGGCATGCTTATGTCCGCCTGAATAGTATTATCCTTATTAGAAAAAGAAGATATCTCGTCATCGGCCACCAGCCTCTTGCCATCCATGCTTCTGATCTTATATGATATTCTGTCAACAGCCATACCATATGTTGAAATGGATAATGAGAGCTTCCTGTCATCCGAAATCGGAATAACGCAATCGCGCATCTTTGTCGGATCCATCTCAGTAGTATATCCATGGAGGGTGTTTATCTTTATTTTATCCAGATTAAATGACATAACCGGCAGCGTTGCATCCGCCTGCTTCGTGGTCATATCCTTATTTCCCTTGTTTGTAGTTATGCAAAATGTAATTAATGCTGCAATAAATACTACTATAAGTACTATCGGCTTTATCACTTTCTTACTCATAAAATCATATCCTTATATCTACCAGAATCTTTGGTACCTTCTGTATCTGCATCTGCGTCTGCAGAGTTCACAGTTAAAAAGTATGCCCGCTATTGTACAGATAAAGCACCTGCTGCTTTGCTCTGAGATAAATCTGCCGGCAATCCTGTCTGCCTCATCGAAAAGACGCTGTCTGTCAGGCACCTCATCATAGATAAAGCTGCCCTCATACTCCAGCTCATCCATGCGCTGCTCTACTGCGGATTGTATCATCGCCGTATCAAGCGGATACATATCCTTTATCATCCCCAGGTCCTTTGCAAATGCCTCCTCATTTTTATAGTAATCCATAAACGGAAATGTTTTATAAAAAGGTAACATCAAAAAACCTCTTTTTAATCATTATATGCTATATTCAGCTATTAGTTGCATGCTATAACAAACAATGCTGCAATAAAAATGCATGCGCCCAGGAATTTCTTTCCCGATACCTTCTCCTTCAGTATCACGCTGGAGCATATCATCATCACAATAATCGTCAAATTAAAAATATACCCTGCATAGCTGCCGGGCATTGAAACTGCCCTGCCATAAAAATCATATGCTAACGGGTATGCAATGCCTGCAAGAATCAGGCATATACCATCAACAAATGACATGGATCCGATTTTCTTCATGCCTCCTGTTGCAATAGTAAATATAATAAGCACCAGCGTTCCTATAAACACACACCAGAACGCAATAAAGCCCTTATCCGGCTGTATCCCGCCAAGTGACACCAGAATATGTGCTGCCGACGCACAAACTGCAGCAAGAAGCGCAAACAAAATACCGGTTCCATCCAGATTTAAAATAACCGTTCCAGCAATCATGAGTGCAATCGCTATATAGTCAAAAGTGTCAGGAGTGTTATGAAACAGAAAAAATCCCGCTGCAAGCGTGATTATATAGCTGCATTTAACTATAGCTGTAACCTGAAATGTGTAGCCCTCATGTATGGACTTAAAAAAACAGATGCCAAAAAGCCCTGTTGCAAGCCCTGCCAGAAGTATAAATATAACGCTCCTTTGGCCGAGTGCAATCAGGCTGCTTCCCATTATATTATCTTTCCTGTAAAAAAATATAGACGCACATAAAACAATCCCGGCAATGCTTCCCGCCAGCGCCGGGTCTGTCTTTTTAGTTCCAACCTTGGCCAAAATAGGCACACATGCTGCAATAAACGTTGCAGCACATGCCCATATAATTCCTGTCATATACATTACCTCACCATGTATCTATTACTGTGACTGTGCAGCACTATCTGCAGCTCCTGTTGTACTGCCATCTGCTGTACCCTGACTGGCAGCCCCGCTATTTGCCGCACCTGATGTGCCGCTGTCTGTAGTGCTGTCAGCCATATCTGACTTGACGTAGTCAGAGCTGACATAGCCTGTCTGTCCCTGGAAGATAACCTGTGTCCATCCATTGTCCTCTGATACAAACTCAAGCTTCACATTCTGTCCTATAACAGTAACTATATTTGCGTTTTTATCAGGCTTCTCTCTCATGTTTACACTGCTTGTAGTAGTGACGTAAGTTTTTTCGGTACCCTCTGTAGTCTGCTGTGGCAGATATATGGCGCCTATCTCCGTATCACTATCGCCGACACTGTCAGTTTCACTTTCGCTAACTGCATTCTGCTGTACCTTGTCCTGCTCCTTTTTTTTGCCGCCCTTTGAATTAACGGTAATCACTATTGTAACAATCAGGGCAATAAGAAAAAGACATATTGCTGCAAAAATCAGTCTGGCGATTATAACATCTTTTCTGTGGCTTGCTTTCATATTATTCTCCTTTTGTATTATCTGTGTTTTGGCTCATTATAGCATAATAATCTAAAAAGAAAAAGGCAGTTAATAGAATGTTTATTGGTAAATTTCTATAAATTACCTTATAATATTTTTAAACTACAGCACATCATATCAGAGGGAGATAAAATCATGGAACAAAAGACACCTTTTAAGGAGCTGACATTCAGTCAGAAAATACAATATATATGGGACTATTACAAAATACCGATATTTCTTGTCATTATCGGAATCATAGCAGTCACAACCTTTATTCATGGTCGGCTTGCGCAGAAAAATACTGTTTTGAGCGTATTATGCGTAAATGCAGAAAACAGCACCACAGAGGACAACGGCGCCGATATTTTCAATGACTTTCTCACAGATAACGGCTATGATTTGTCAAAGGATGAAATTGCCTTAAACAAAAATATCTGTGTCGATGTAGACAAAAGTGGCCTAGACTATCAGAACATGGCAGTCCTCACAGCATACTTTGCTTCTAACGAATACGATATATGCTTTATGGATGATAAGACCTTTGATTATTACGCCAAAAATGTCTGCTTTGAAGATATAAGCAAATATCTGGATAAAGCCGCCCTTGAAAAATATAAGGACAGGCTTGCATATGTGACAATAGATGGTAAGGAATATCCTTGTGGTATCAGGCTTTCAGCAGATGACAATGAATTTGTCAAAGCCTCCGGCTTATACTCTTCATGTACTGTCGGAGTGTGCTGTGACTCCTCCCACGATGCTATGGTCAAAAAATTATGCGGCTACATATTACAGTAGCCGCATTTCTATTTCTTCTGCTTTTATCTTATGAATTTCTCCTGTTTTTAAGCTTCAAGATTCCACCTATTGCAAGAAGTACTACACTCAGGCATGAAACAATAAACAAATCAGGAACATAATCCTTTATTACCCAGTATGGTATGCCTCCGACAATAGGCGCAATAACTATGCCCACCGGCAAAAACAGATGCAGAAAAATATTCGCTATCAGGTTTCCGCTATTGTCTGTTCTCCATTTGTGCGACTTGATAATCTCCATCAGCGCAACCAATATAAATGCTGCAAAAACAAGGTCATAGAACAGGTGCGCATCGACATAATCCTTTGGGTCAAGCTCGTCTGTTGCATATCCCATAAGCGTCATCACAACCTTTGAGGTTACCTTGTTCATCAGATTGTTTGTGACCATATAGTCATTGGTATTTGCGAGGAATACAACACCCACGCCGCTCTCCGGAAGCAGATACATGTCTGCGATATAGTTTTCCGTGAGACCTGTGTGATTGTACACTGTCTCGACATATTTATCCGAACGTACCCAGCCCATACCATAGCCTGTCTCACCGGACTCATCCATAGGAACTGTTACCCGAAACATTGTGCTAAGGCTCTTGTCAGAGAGTATTCCATAGCCGCCACGCAGATACATCTGCAGATATTTTCCCATATCATTTGCGCTGGATGCAATATAGCCCGCCGGTACAGTGGACCACGAATCGCTGAGCGGATACTTCACATCGCTTTCCACAGAAAAACCGAAATAATTGTTGTGGCCTGTAATCAGACCATCCTCCTTCGCTTTTGCATAGGCTGCGCTGCTGTGAGTCATGCCAAGTGGTGTAAAAAATGTCGTTGTCAGATAATCGCTGTAGCTAACACCTGATACTTTTTCCACTATAAGACCAAGTATGTCATAATTGACATTCGCATAGGTATATTCTCCATTTTTGCCAACAATCTTTGCATTTCCCACATGCTGGTACACGCCAAGTCCACTGGTATGATTGAGCAGCTGTCTTATTGTAATCCTTGTCGCATCCTTTGGATTTTTGAATACCTCAGCTGCATCCAGATAAGGATTTACCGGGCTGTCAATATTCAGATGTCCTCCCTCATACAGCTTCATGATGCATGCCGCAGTAAACGACTTGCTGAGTGAACCGGTGATAAACGGTGTGTCAAGGCTCTTGCAATCCCCATATGTACCGGAGAAAAGCACGCCCTCTGCATCTACCACCTCAACAGCCATACCCGGGATCATGTAATTGTCACAGGCTGCCTTTAAGGTATCCTCTATCTCTGTATATTTCGGCGAATAATTGTTGTTGTCAAGCCTTGGAATCATATCTATCACAAGACCCACTATAATAGCAACCACTATTCCCATCAAAGCTCTCTGTGGTATCAGCCCGATATAATGTGCATAATTGGTATATGTCTTTTTCGCCATATCCTCGGTACCCTTTATCCACACCTTCGGTGTATGTGCATACCAGCCACAGTATACTACCAGTTCAAGAAACAATAGGACTGCCATCCATATCAAAAGCGCAAACACAAAGCCCGTCGAAAAACTTTTTGCCCCTGCTATTGATGTCAGTATGACAAGCGCTATCGTCCAGAATATAAGTGTCGGAAGCTTCTTTACAAACTTCTCCCAGTCTGTCATGATACGGATATTCCGATTTCTGTAGCCACGCATATGCATGACCTTTTTCTGCAGCTTCTCGGGCATATTGCTTATCTTATATGCCGGATCCCGCTTTATCCGTATTACTCTGTATATGCCAAATATTAAGCAGCAGACTATTATCTCAACTGCCAGTACCATTCTATCAACCACCTTATGTCTTATTTACAGTCATTTGAGACTGTACTTTACATAAAAATTTAGCACATTTTTTGTGCTATGTAAACACAAAATAATATGAATACTGCGGGCCGTATAACAGCTACAAATCAGTTCTGGCCATAGTATGCGTTAGCCCCATGCTTACGGTAGAAATGCTTCTCCTTTATGTTGTCCGGGGCTGGCTTCACATCAGGATTTACTGACTCTGTGAGTCTGGCCATCTTTGCCACTTCCTCAAGGACAACGGCGTTGTGCACAGCCTCAGCTGCATCCTTTCCCCAAACAAACGGTCCGTGATTCTGACAGAGCACAGCCGGTGTGTATACAGGATTGATTTTTCTGTTCTCAAATGTCTCTATGATGACAAGGCCTGTGTTTTTCTCATAGGCTTCGTTGATTTCCTCTGTGGTGAGATTTCTCGCACATGGAATTGAGCCTAGGAAATAGTCTGCGTGAGTGGTGCCGTAGAGTGGAATATCCCTGCCGGCCTGTGCCCAGGCAACTGCCTCAGGTGAGTGCGTATGTACAATTCCTCCGATATCCGGATACTTTTTGTAGAGCTCTAAGTGTGTTGCAGTGTCTGACGAAGGCTTGTATTTTCCCTCTATCTTATTTCCTTCAAGATCCATGACTACCATATCATCAGGGGTGAGCACATCATAATCCACTCCACTTGGCTTGATGACAAAATAGCCTGTTTCCCTGTCAATTCCACTGACATTGCCCCATGTATATGTGATGAGCCCTCTTCTTGGGAGCTCCATGTTTGCTTCGTAAACCTGTTTCTTTAATTCTTCAAGCATTTTTTGTTCCTCTCTTATTATTTTTTACTGCTATTACAGCGGAAGCGCCTTTACCATGGCACGCTCTGCCTCAATTGCTGCCTTATATGTATTTATGTACTCATCAAAGCCCTTTACATCATCAGGGTCCGGCTGCATTACTATGCCCTTTTCGCCATTAAATACCCTGTCTGAAAGATATTTTTCCAAAGGCTCTCCATCTGCTTTATTCACCATATAAGCTGCGAGCACTGCCATACCCCACGGGCCGCCCTCTCCGGCTGTCTCCATGACCGCAACCGGTGCATCCATGGCTGCTGCAAGTATGCTCTGGCCCACACCCTTTGTCTTGAACAGACCACCATGACCGTAAAGTGTGTCTACCTTTACTTTTTCCTCTTTAAAGAGAATATCACAGCCGATTTTTAGTGTTGCAAGACTTGCATAGAGATGTGTGCGCATAAAGTTTGCAAGATTCATCCTTGCATCCGGCTTTCTGGCAAACATAGGTCTGCCCTCGTTGAGTCCGATGACAGGCTCTCCCGAGAAAAGGTTAAAGGCTACAAGGCCGCCACAGTCCTTATCGGCTGTAAGTGCATTGTTGTAGAGCTTTCCATATATGTCATTCATATCTATATCCATGCCAAACAGCTCTGAAAATTCCTTGAATAATCCCACCCATGCATTTAAGTCTGACGTACAGTTGTTGCAGTGCACCATAGCTACCGCATCTCCCGATGGTGTGGTGACCATATCAAGCTCCTCATGAACTGCCTTAAGTGCCTTTTCAAGCACCACCATAGCAAATACAGATGTGCCCGCTGATACATTTCCGGTACGCACTGCAACAGAATTGGTTGCGACCATTCCCGTGCCTGCGTCTCCCTCAGGCGGTGCAAGCAATATACCGCTCTCCAGATTGCCGCTTACATCAAGCCTTTTAGCGCCTTCCTCTGTCAGCGTACCTGCCTTTTCTCCAGCCGTAAGCACCTTTGGCAGAATGTCTCTTATATCCCATGGATATTCTTTTACCTTATCTAATGCTGCAAATTTATCAAGCATTGCCGCATCATAATCCCTGGTCTTAGAATCGATAGGAAACATGCCTGATGCCTCACCGACACCCATGACCTTTTCACCTGTGAGCTGCCAGTGAATATAGCCTGCCAATGTTGTGAAATATGATATCTTTGATACATGCTCTTCTTTATTTAATATAGCCTGATACAGATGCGCTATGCTCCACCTCTGCGGAATATTAAAGCCAAGCACCTCAGTAAGCTCTGCTGCAGCCTCACCTGTGATGGTATTTCTCCATGTCCGAAATGGCACAAGCAGATTATCCTCCTTGTCAAAAGCCAGATAGCCGTGCATCATGCCGGAAATACCGATTGCCGCAAGCTTTTTGATGGTAACTCCATACTTTTCCTTTGCATCCTGCGCCATTTTGCTGTAGCAGTCTGAAATGCCCTCCCAAATCATATCCAGGCTGTATGTCCAGATGCCGTCCACAAGCATGTTTTCCCAATCATGGGCACCTGTGGCTATAGGAGCATGATCCTCCCCGATAAGCACCGCCTTTATTCTGGTAGAACCGAACTCTATTCCGAGCACAGCCCTGCCGCTTTCAATAACACTTTTTACGTCTGACATAATATACCTCCACCTTGTAATGTAAATTTCTGAATAATTACCTAAAATTATTATACTGTAATTGTACAACGTTTTTCTTCAAAAGTAAACAAAAGAAAACATAAATATACATAAATTTTAAAGTGTTTTCAAAAGTGTTCAAAAGTGAATATCACTTTTTTTATTAAAATTTCAGATTATATTGATAGAATGTAAAAATTATGTTATGTTATATGTGTTTTGTGTAAACTAAATATGTATAACTGGAGCAAATAGTAAAACAAATTATTTTTACAAACGGAGGTAAACATGAACATTTACTCTATATTGCAGTTATGCGGTGGACTTGCCTTTTTCCTTTTCGGAATGCATGTTATGTCAGGCAGTCTTGAGAAGCTCGCAGGAGGCAATCTCCAAAAGATACTTAAGGAGGTAACTTCAAACCCTATCAAGAGCTTATTTTTTGGAGCAATAGTCACTATTGCAATCCAATCCTCATCCGCACTTACTGTTATGCTTGTCGGACTCGTAAACTCCGGCATCATGGAGCTTGCCCAGACTGTTGGTGTCATCATGGGTTCCAACATCGGAACCACTCTCACCGCATGGATTCTTAGTCTTTCAGGTATCGAAAGTGACAATCTGTTCATCTCGATGTTAAAGCCTGAGAACTTCTCCCCTGTCATCGCGCTTATCGGTGTGATTATGATTATGGGAAGCAAGAAGGAAAAGCGCAAAGACGTTGGAATCATCATGGCAGGTTTTGCCGTACTTATGTATGGTATGCAGCTCATGAGCGGCGCTGTATCACCACTCGCAGATATGCCTGAATTTACCGGACTGCTCACCACCTTTAACAATCCATTCCTCGGAGTGCTTGTAGGTGCTGTATTTACCGGAGTCATCCAGTCATCTGCCGCATCAGTTGGTGTGCTGCAGGCTTTAGCCATGACAGGCGCTATCTCATATAGCATGGCTATCCCTATCATCATGGGTCAGAACATCGGTACATGCGTGACTGCACTGCTTTCGTCAATCGGCGTAAACAAAAACGCCAAGAGAGTATCCATCATCCACATCAGCTTCAATCTGTTCGGTACAGCAATAGGACTTGTAGTATACTGTATCGCACGTTATGCTGTTGATCTGGCATTATTTAATGACAGCATTACTCCTGTAATGATTGCGGTGTTCCACTCAATCTTCAACGTCGCTACCACTATTATCCTTCTTCCGTTTAGCAATTCCCTTGTAAAGATTGCTAAGAAGCTTGTCACAACTGACAACGCAGACGGACAGGTTGTACTCGACGAGAGACTTTTACTCTCACCTGGACTTGCTGTCAAAGAATGTCTTGAGAAGACAAACGAGATGGCTGAGCTTGCAAGAGACAGCTTCAAGAATGCTTTAGATCTCTTTGACAATTACTCAGATTCAAAGTTTGATGATATTGAAGTCATGGAGGAGCGCCTTGATTACTTAGAGGATCAGCTTGACACCTTCCTCATTCACTTATCCGGAAAGGATGTTTCTGAGGGCGGCAACAACGAGATTTCAAAGATGCTTCATGCAATCAATGACTTCGAGAGAATCGGAGATCATGCGATAAATATGGCAAAGCTTGCCAAGCAGATTGATGATAACAAGCTTGAATTTTCAAAGAACGCAAGAAAAGAGCTCACGGTGCTCAACAATGCTCTGCGCGAGATTCTCACTCTCACTGTAGAGGCATTTAGCAAAAACGATTTGACAGAGGCAGTCAAGGTTGAGCCTCTTGAGCAGGTTATTGACGATCTCACCAAGGAGATTAGAAATTATCATATTGAGCGTCTTCAGAAGGGCAAATGTGACAGCAGACTCGGCGTATTCCTCACAGATTATATCACAAACTGTGAGAGAGCTTCGGATCACTGCTCAAACATTGCTGTATGCCTGATCCAGACACACAACTCATCATTCGAGACACATGATTATCTCAATGAGCTTAAGGCCGGACAGGAGCCTGCATTTGTAGGTCAGTTCACCATGTATCAGGACAAATATCATCTTGATGAGGATTATAAAAAAGCAAAGAGTAAAAAAACATCGAAATAATATAACGTAATTAAAAAGCAGGATTTCTGATTAATTTCAGAATCCTGCTTTTTTATCATCGTCTGGATATGAAATGCTTCACAATCGTATAAAGCACTATGATGCATGCGAACACATATCCCATCACACCAAGCGCCGGTATGCCAAGTATCTTAGGTGTCATATCTGTGGTACACACTATGCTTGAGCTGATTAGAAGTGCCATAACCCATAAGCCCATGACGATATTTCTCACCAGCCTGTGTAAAAGCCTCGCAAGCTCATCAGAAGCATGCATGTCAAAATTTATGCTTGTCTGCCCTCTTTGATATTCCTCGAGTATCTGCGCCATTCTCTCCGGCAGTTCTGCCATGCGGTGAGCTGATTTGTAGGCTGTCTTCCCGGCTTTTTTAAGCTCGCCTTTCAAATCAAAATTCTTAAACATCTCCTGCTTTATCCTTGCAGAAGCAATCCCAACCATGTTGATGCCAGGTGCAATATCTGCAAGCACTCCCTCTATCTGAGTGATGCCCCTCGCAAGCATTGTAAAACCGTGCGGCATAACAATGCGGTTGTTCTTCATTACCTCCAAAAGCTCCTGAATAAACTCTGCGACATCTACCTGTCCCATATCCAGACTGCCATATTTATTTATGATTATTTTGATATCCTTGTACAGCTTTGCCCTGTCAGGCTCACCCTTAAAGTCACCAATTGCAAGCACCGCATCCTCTATCATGCCGATATCGTTCATGGCGATGCCGTAAACAGCATTGCTCAGTTCCCTTTTGTCATGCTCAGAAAGCCTTCCCATCATGCCCATATCAATCCAGACAATTTTGCCATCCCTTATCTTTACATTGCCCGGATGCGGGTCCGCATGGAAGAATCCATCCTCTATCACCTGCCTGATATAGTTGTCAATCAGCTTGCTGCCTATCTCCTCAAGATCATAGCCATCCTTTAAAAGTTCCTCCTTATCATCGATATTAAAGCCCTTTATATACTCCATGACAAGCACATGTGATGTGGTATACTTGCGGTAAAGCTTTGGTGTGGCTACAAATGCAACATCCCTGTTATTGCCGGCAAACTCCTCAATATTGGATGCCTCAAGCAGGAAATTCATCTCCTCCTGTGCCACCGCCCACATCTCATCAAGCACCATATCAAAATCCACAATGCCCTTTATAGAGATGGGCGGCACAAGCTTAACCGCCTTGTGAAGCAGCGCCATGTCCTTTGACATCACCTCGTGAATGCCCTTCCTTTGCACCTTCACAACCACCTGCTCACCGGTTTTAAGTGTGGCCCTGTGCACCTGCGCTATAGAAGCTGCCCCAAGAGGCTTTTTATCTATTGAAGCAAAAACATCCTTCCATGAATAGCCAAATGAAGCATCTATGACAGCCTCCACCTGCTCAAACGGCATCGGCTCCACATCTGAGCATAGCTTCATAAGCTCCTCACAATATTCCTTTGGCAGAATATCCGAGTGAAGCGACATTATCTGTCCAAGCTTAATATAGGTAGGTCCCAGCTCCTGCAATATAAGTCTGAATTTTTCGGGTGTAAGTCCATGCGTGAGCTTGTACTTCTTCAGTACCGCTGTCATCTCCTTCAGGCGGCTATCCATACTAGTTCACGCTTTCCTCTTTATCGTCCTCAGCTTCTATTTTTATATCCGCTGTCTGTGATTCTCCACCGGAAGCACTTTTTCCATCGGCTGAAGTATCTGTTACAATGTCCTCATCCTCGAAAACGCTTTCATCAGCTTCTTGATCCACGTCAGCCTCATCCATCTGTGCAAGCTTGCTCTTTAAAGCCTGTATCTGTTCAGGTGTCATCTTGTCCAAAAGCTCCTCGAGCTCCTCCGGTGACTGTGGCTTAACAGATACATTTACATTTTTCTTTACTGTGTCCTTGATATTGTGCTTAAGCTCCTGATTGAGCACCTTGCCCTGCTCGACAGTCAGCTCACCTCTCTTGACCATCTCATCAAGCACTTCCTTTGATTTCTCAGCAGTCACTGCCACTGTTCCTATTCCTGCAAGTAAAATCTTCTTTAATCCGTCTGTAAGTCTTTCCATGGTAAAATCCTCCGTTTCCTGGTTATTTAAAATTGATTGCTCTGAATAAGCTCCTTATAAAGAACATCAAAAATATTCGCTGCTCATTTATGATTAATCATAATAAAGAAACAATCCTTGGCACAAAAATGATAAGTCCAACTATCGCAGCCATTATTGCTGCCACAAGCACTGCTCCTGCTGCCGTGTCCTTAGCTGTCTTGGCAAGCGGCTTTCGCTCGGTCGTTACCAAATCTACAACTGACTCAATCGCAGTGTTGACCAGCTCCAGGGCTATCACCAGTCCAAACAGTGTCAGGCAGATGCACCACTCAGTCGGTGTTATCCCAAGTACCGCTCCTGCTATCACTACAAGTATCGCGACAGTGCAGTGAATCTTGATATTGCGCTCATTTCTGATGCATGTAAATATGCCCTCGAAGGCATAGCCGAAGCTTTTGTACAGAGGTGGTTTCTTTGCTTTTTTCATGTTGATACCTCTCGTGATTTAATTTTGGAATTAGTTTTGATGCCTTTTACTATGGTACTATTGTATAACTTTTTGGTTCAAAATAAAAGAGGATTGTGCAATATTGTTCAAAAAAACAGAAGTTACTGACATTTTAAATAATTTCATTACTTACACTTTGCCAGCACTTTAAATATTCCTTATTGACATTACGAATTTATCGTACTAACCTAAACACGTAAAATATATAAGGTATACATCGATGATACCTTTTGACCCTTTAATCATATAGTTATAAAGGAAATCAGATATGACAAATTTACATTCAGATAAAATAAAAACAGCAAACCTTAATACTACAACCAATCATATTTATACAAATACTAAACTTCGAAAGCTTTTGGTTCCGATAATAATAGAACAGCTATTGGCCTCTCTTATGGGAACTGTGGATACAATGATGGTCAGCAATGTAGGTTCTGCCGCTATCTCAGCGGTCTCGCTTGTAGACTCAATCAATATCCTTGTCATACAGGCACTTTCAGCGCTTGCCGCCGGTGGTGCGATTCTCTGTTCACAGTATCTGGGAAGTCACAATACAAAAGGTGCCCGCCATGCTGCAAGACAGGTATTTTTTGTCATGGCATTTCTGTCTGTACTTTTATCTGCTTTTTGTCTGATAACAAGAAAGTCGCTGCTTCGTGCCATATTTGGCGCTGTTGAAGCTGATGTAATGAGAAACTCACAGGTTTATTTCTTTTTTACATTGCTGTCATTTCCTTTTATAGGTCTCTATGATGCCGGCGCATCCATTATGCGCGCACAGAATAACAGTCGCAATCCTATGGTCATATCTGTTATTTCAAACTTTATGAATATCGGCGGCAACGCTATTCTGATTTTCGGCTTCGGCATGGGTGTTGAGGGAGCTGCTATTTCCACTCTCGTATCCCGAATATTCTGCGCGATTGTCGTTATCATACAGCTTCGAAGGGAAAATGAACCGATTTTCATAAAGAACTATATGTCTATACGCCCTGAATGGGGCCTGATTAAAAAAATCCTGCTCATCGGTATCCCATCAGGAATCGAAAACAGCATGTTCCAGTTTGGAAAGCTGGCTATCCAGTCTACTGTATCCACTCTTGGAACCGTGGCCATCGCTGCCCAGGCCATGACCAATATCCTCGAAAACTTAAATGGTATTGCCGCTATCGGAATAGGAATAGGTCTTATGACTGTTGTAGGACAGTGTCTGGGTGCCGGCAGAAAGGATGAAGCTGTCTACTATATCAAAAAACTGTCACTGGTGTCTGAGGTTGTAATCATCGCCAGCTGTCTGATTATTTTCGTACTCACAAAGCCCATTACAATGCTTGCCGGAATGGAACCTGCCAGTGCACGGCTCTGCTTTGAGATGATTACCTTTATCACAATTGCCAAGCCAATCTGCTGGGTACCATCCTTCATCCCGCCATATGGACTGCGTGCCGCAGGCGATGTGAAATTCTCCATGATTGTATCCTGCTGCACAATGTGGCTTTGCCGTGTAAGCCTGTGCATATACCTCTGCCGTGTATGGGGCTTTGGTCCGATTGCAGTGTGGATTGGCATGGCTTGTGACTGGATGCTTCGTTCTATTATATTTACTGCCAGATTCCACTCAAGAAAATGGCTGAATCATCATGTGATTGATTGATAATAACAAGCTATACTATGCTCTATTCACAAATCTGTATAATATAAGTAAAGGAAAAACATGAAAAACTATCAACCGGACTATTACAACAATTTCAAATGTATTGCCGACAAATGCAGTATCACATGCTGTCAGGAGTGGAAAATTGCAGTAGATGACGCTACAAACCGCAAATGGAAGAAGCTTTCTGCTGATAAAGTGTCTGGAAAAAGTGACAATCTAAGCTCTTACACATGCCATAAAGATGGCAGTCTGGTTATTAAACTGGACGAAAAACATCGGTGTCCGTTTCTTTCAAAGGATAAGCTATGTCATCTTGTAATGACATACTCAGACGAAGTGCTTTCAGAGACATGTGCACTGTTTCCCAGAGAAATTCACCGGTTTTCAACACATGAGGAACGAACACTCATGCCGTGCTGTCCGGCAGTTATCGACCTGTGGTGCGAAAAACCTGTCACATTTCCTGTAATATCCGAGACCCGGAATAATTTATCTACGGCATTTTTAATCCGTGATAATCTGATTAAACTGATATCTGACCAAAGGCTTTCAGTGGAGCAGGCTTTGCTTGATGGGCTTTACATTTTATTGGAATTATATAAAAACCAGCCAATCACAAAAGCACATATACAGGAATATTTTTCCGACCAGACGCTTAATGAACTGAATACCGCCATGGAAGATATCCATATCCCGGCCGAAGATACATTTATCGAATGCAATGAGCTGCTTCAGGATTTATCAGTAAATTATCGTAAAGAGGGTTTATACACAGCCTTTCTTCAGCCTGTACTGACCGAGGCTTGTAGATACTCCAATATTTATTCACAGTCAGACAATAATTCCATAAGCCGCACCTTGCAAACATCGCAGAAACAATTTGGCTCAATACTCACAAATTATGACATTGTTTTTCGCAATTATCTGGCAAACGAGCTGTTTTCCGACCTGATATCGCCTGAAGCAGCATCCACTAAAAAGATTATTGAACACATGATTATCAAAATGCAGTGGATTATGATTGAATACACTGCTATACGTCAAAGTCTTTTCTTGTGGTACAGTCACAATGCCAATATTCCGTTGACATATGAAACAATCAGAGAGCATATTGTCATCATCTCACGCATGACAGGATATGATGATGATGACATACGCGAATATCTTGAAAACAGCTTTGCAAAGCTCATATGGGATTGGGGCTACGCCGCACTCATTATGGGAATTAGAAAATAATTACAAAGGAGATTTTTACTATGAAAGAAACAATTTTAGGCAATAACATACGAAAGGTTCCTTCAGTTGCAGTTGGATGCATGCGCCTTTCTGAAAAATCAAAGGATGAGATGAATCATTTTATTCATGCAGCTCTGGAACAGGGCGCATATTTCTTTGATCACGCTGATATCTACGGTGGCGGTATGAGTGAGAGCGTATTCGGCGAAGCAATTGCAGACGATCCATCCATAAAGCGTGAAGATATTTACCTGCAGTCAAAATGTGGCATCCGCCAAGGCTTCTATGATTTCTCAAAGGAGCATATTCTGAAATCTGTCGATGGCATTTTAAAAAGGCTTCATACAGATTATCTTGATCTTCTGCTGCTTCATCGTCCGGATGCACTCGTAGAACCGGAAGAAGTTGCCGCTGCATTTGATGTTCTTTTTGAAAGCGGAAAGGTTCGCCATTTTGGTGTTTCAAACCATAAGCCGATGCAGATTGAACTGCTACAGAAATATGTCCGCCAACCACTCGTTGTCAATCAGGTTCAGTTCAGCATTCCTGTTTCCAATCTCGTTGCAAATGGTATGGAAGTCAATATGGAAACACCCGGTTCAATTGATCACGACGGAAGTCTGCTCGACTACTGCCGCCTCCACAACATTACTCTTCAGGCATGGTCTCCGTTTCAGATGCCGGCATGGAAAGGCTGTTTTCTCGGAAGCGACGAATACCCGGAACTGAATAAAAAACTTCATGTGATAGCCGAAAAATATAATGTCAGCGATACTACTATTGCGGCCGCATGGATTTTACGCCATCCGGCAAATATGCAGATTGTTACCGGAACTTCAAGCGAAAGCCGCCTGAAGGAAATTATCGCGGCATGCGATATTACTCTGACTCGCGAGGAATGGTATGAGCTGTACCTGGCTGCAGGTCACCTGCTTCCGTAGAAATTATCAGCACTATTTTTCAAAGTGCTGATAATCCTTGGAATGCGTCCAATCGCCTCCCCACTCAAAACCATGCTCCGTAAACAGCTTATAGCATAAATCATCATGGTCAATCTTGTGTGAAAAATCCTTGCTCCGGTCAACATAATCTGCGGCATTTGCAGGCTCAATCGAAAGCTCCCCATCAACTGTTTTGACATAAGGATTATATAGAGTGTTGATATCCACCGCCATTCCCATTCCATGCTTCGATATCTTTGTAGTGTGGGAGATGAATCTGAAATTAAAGGCAGATGAATTATTGTCGCTCATAGATGCCTCATCATCTGCATCGTATTCATCAACGAGTCTGACTTTTTCTATTTGATATCCGGACTCATAGAGCTCCTTAAATATTTCAAGTACATCATCTGCGATATCTTTATTTACAACCAGCTCACCTTCATGCACCTGATTGTCAAAGCCCACGTGTAGTACATGTATATATCGCAGATTTTCTCTGGGGAGTGTACAATCTGCCTTGTAGGATTTGCCCTGCATTTTTTCAAAAATGTCATCCGGAATTTCGGATATATAAAATTGCTCTTTATTATTTTCATAAGTCTGTTTCAGGATCTCTGTTTCAGATGTACTCGTGTCAGATGTATTCATATCAGCTACACACGTATCAGATATACTTGTGTCAGATATACTTGTGTCAGGTATATCTTCACATGTATTTTCTGATACATTCGTAGACGATTTATCATTAGACTCTTTCTTATGATTTTTAATGAATTCTCTGCCCGCAAGTGTGACGATAAGCAGCGATGCCACGGCTGTGATTATTATGTTTATGTGTTTTTTCATATTGGTTTTATGCCTTTCATATTGTTCGAAGCATTTCTAATCTCTATTGTAATGATGATAGCTTTTATTTACAATAGGTATTGTTAGCAAACGTTATTAAACCATTTTGGGGATTATAGGTGGAAACAGTGAAAATACCCCCGGATTATTATAAAATTACAAATGTGTTGCTGGTAAATCCTGTTGCAGCCTCTCATATATTTTCTGTATATCTGGTTGAGTTGGAGTAAATTTTATTCCTCTTTTCAGCATTCCCAAAACTTTTCTTGCTTTTTGTTCAATTTCTTTTGCAGCATGTTCACTGGTTAAACGAAGATGATTACCTGCTATAGTGTATTCCCGTTCTATATATTTTTCTGAAATTGGAAACATATCCTGTATCAGAAAAGCGCTTTCATGACTATCATCAAGTTTCACAATGTGAATTATATCACAGGTTCTTCCTTTATCGGTTCTTTTACTTACTATTTTCTTATACTTATCAATCCGACTTGAAAGAGGAATCATCCAATATATTCCATTATAATTGCTATCTTCAAAACAATAGTAGTGTGGTCTATTTTGTTTTTTATTTCCTTTCAAATATGGATCCGACATATCCGAAAAAAAGCTATCTTTGATAATATAAAAACCATTCCTTATCATTTGTTAATCTCCACAAAAAAAGTCTCTTGCACTACTGCAAAAGACTTTTTCAACCCGACCATTTATATACCACATATCGGTCAGTGGTAAACTTTCAACCCGACCATTTATATACCACATATCGGTCAGTGGTAAACTTTCATTTATATCCTAACAATTTCAGCCAAAAAAGTCAACCAATCTTCAATTTATCTTTAATCATTTCCATTGTCACCTTACCGCAAAGTTTGCCTCCAAACTCACCGGCTTTCTTTAAAATCTCCAATTCCTCCTTCACGCAATCCTCATACACCGCCTTTGGTAGATTTTGTGCAACATGCTTCATATGTTTCAATTCAAATTTCTCCGGTAAAATTCCATCATCAACAAGCTTATGATAGCACTTCATAACCCTTGCATCTGTTACAATCATGCGTATATACTCTTCTGCGTTTCCTTGAACTCCGAATTTACATATTTTAATATATGCGGACCTCTCTCCTGCTCCAGTGCAGTCTGATTCTTTATGACGATTCCCTCTTGCTGCGTGCCATATGCCGGGGCATTGGCAAAGCTGAGACAATGGTATATGGCCGCTATGAAAATGGACAACGTGCCCCCTCTTATCCTACAGTCGGTTTCATTGCACAGACATTTAATTGCAACATAGATTATCTTTACGGAACATCTGATAAGACAGATCCTGATTACATTATTGTTTCTTCATCCAATAACCCTAAGCTTTATTCACTCATCAAAATGATCAAGCAGGACAGCAGTGTAGAAGGCAGAATACTTACATATGCACGCAAGCTATTAGAAAAATAAACTACCATGATAAATCGAGTAGGAGGGAAACTCAATTCACTCATTAACCCTGCAAAGCATCAGTATATGAAATATTTTTAGGCGCACATGTGGCATTCAAAATTAATGTACCTGAGTTTGTCCCACTTTCTTCATTAATACCATCACCACCTGTTGGATGTGGATCTTCTGGAGCATTGTAAGAGATAATCATCTCATTGTTTTCTTCTAACTCCTCTGCTGTCAGACATTTACGAAACTCCACGAGAAGTGAAGGAACAAATGGTATTGCATCCTGGTATCTTATTTTGTCCAAAACAAACACCAAATAAAGCCAAACTAGAACCATTCGATAAAACAAATGCCGGAACCCCGCATAAATACAGGTTTTCGGCATTTTAGTCCGTTATTCAAACTCTTCCCCCTATATTTTATCGTCATCCAACAAAGGCTGATATTTCCTACATTTCAAGCATATCTGCTTCGCCAAATATCACGCTTTTCACATCGTTTTGAAACTTTTTAGTAGCAAATTAGTAGCACAATTTCAGATGAAAATCTATCTGAAGACTTGATATAATCTACATTTTTACTACTAATTGTGAATAATCAACTGTGGCTTGCGAGTGATTTAAAACCATCACTCTACTGCCATTCAAAACGAAAGGAGCATTACCATGAGTAACCAACATAACCCCCCAACTATCAGTTTTAGAAGTTCTGATGCTGAACGCAAACAAATTGAAGCACGTATTCTTGCTAGTGGAATGATGAAGAAAGATTACTTCGTCCGTTCCTGCATATATAACCGCATCTCCGTTGTCGGTAAGAAAGAAACTATCTATCCGCTTGTACAGACTGTCAATGCTTTGTATCTTCAATTACTTGAAATGCAGAAAGCATTTGTTGGCTATTATCAAAATCAGAATCCAGATAATCTACCTACCAGCAATGAAATCACAGAGCTACAAACCAACTATAATAATATGCTTTCTGCCATCATTGAGCTGCTTGAAGGTGCTAAGTATCTGTGGGCAGGAGAACACCATGAAACAAAATAATTCTTGTTACCTGTTTGGTATGTATGAACCTGATACAGATTCCATTGTTGTATATGCAAATGACAGTGACCCATTCATAATCAATTGCCAGAAGTGCAATTCATCTGTCATTCTTAATAATCCTGATGATATTGTATATCTTTACAGGCTTGCTCAAGATGCTCCTCTGCTGTATGCCAAACTGGCATTGAAAGAAAACGGATTACAGGATTATGTGGATGCGATGAATATAATTAATTAACTTGTTTTCATCTAAACTGTGCACAATTTTATCTATATTTTTGTGCACAGTTTTCTCTAAAATGTCTGCAATAAGTACTCTTTCATCTTCTCCTTTTGAACATAATTTATTTCACACCTACACATATAACATTCTTTCTCTATCATATTTATGTATTCGTCTATATCCATATTACTTGCAATAAATGCGTTTTTTACAATTTCCTTTATTTGTTTCTGCTTTTGAGTCTTATCAGACAATTCATGCAACTTTACTAATAAATACGCCCCAATGACATCATCATAAAAATAACGATTTTCATGTACATAGTTTACAACAATTACAACATTTATATTTGTAAGCAAAAGACTTCTGAGTGTAATATTAAGTTTTCTAGGAAAAGAATTTTGCATAGCAAATGAATTATATCTCATATATTGTACCCAAGTATGTATACTTTCACATTCCATCAATTCATCATGCTTTGCTAATTCATTAATAATTGCTATTTGAATATCCATATCTAAATTATCTTGATATATTGAATATATTAAATCATCTTGATTAATAACGCTTGTTTTTATAACCCAAACATAAAATACATCCAATATTTTATCATTATAAACCATATTAAATAGTTCACCATCAGCACTCGCGTTAATATACTCCATGAACTTAAAATACATTTTATCCTCAAAACGATGTCCAATATTTGAATTTCTTATCTTTTCTATCACTTCTTCAGCGTCATCTTGCATACTACCATGATGATTCCACAGAGTTCTCAATACATTTATATTAATATATTCCCACTCAAATCTAAATCTATAAATTGAATAATACAACACTATATATGAAAAAAGATATGTACAATTCTTTTCACTTAACTGACCTATGATTTCTCCTGCATCAAATCTATTATAATAAATAATTTTATCTCTCATTATTTGCGCACAAATATCATTAAAATATTTATCTTTTATTATTTGACCAAATATTTTTACAAAATCCTTTTGTTTCCTTTTTTCTGAAAATATACAATCAAATTCCACTCTAATCAAATCATTAATACATTGTTTGTAATACTGCTCATAAAAATCCTGCCCCTGATTTAAACCTCTTTGTAAAAGGCGTATTAACTCTTGCTTCTTTTTATCAGACAATTTTTGATATATTTTCAATATCACATCTTTCCATTCAATTACATCAAATATTTTTTCCTCCGCTTTCACATATAAGTCATCATACCTATTAAGTCTTACTTTACTATATCCTGCCTGTTTAGCCCTAATAAGATTTAGCCTAATTAAATCAATATAAAAATTCAAAATCGACTTTATATTTTGCTCATCCAACTGAAAATATATTTCATCTATAATTTCTTGCAACAAATGTACTTCACAATTCGAATTATATATCCATGATACTTGATTCTTTAATATTCTTCCTTTCTTTTCAATATTGGAAATTTCATATTGTTTTCGTCCAATATAATCTGTAAAAATTAAATGAATCAATTGGTTATATCTACCTTGCAATTCGGTATTTTCATCTTCTTGAATTGCATCATGTAAATTTACAAAATCTCGTCTCAACAAATCTATTGCATTTTTGCTTATTCGTTCTTTCATTGTCTTTTTCAGAAATTCTTTATTAATTTCACTAATTATATAACCATTTCTTTTTACATCATGGTTTTGCTCTACTACTGCTGCTATCATTCTTTCTACACCTAATATTTTTGCCTTTTCAATACCTTTTATACTTTGATTAAATTCATTATGATCCACCATAATTACTTTTTGTCCTTCTGCTACTTCTTCTTTTAATTCTGGTGCTTCTAGATTTAAATAATTTAATACATATTGTGTTTCTTTGTTAATATTTCCTAAACGAACTGCAACACTACTATCATGTCCATTTTTTTTGTTTAATCTTTCTTTTACCATTGCTGAACAAATTGAATCTGTATCTGGATTTTTATGTCCAAAAATTAAAATTTCTTTTTCCATAATTATTTCTCCTTTTTTTGTTTTTTATCATACTTTTAATATATACTATAACTTTAAAAAAACAAGGTTAGCATATATTTTTTAATATTCCTTCTAATTCTTCCTTTGAAAATTCATATTTTTTATTGCAAAAATGGCATACTAATTCTGCTTTACCATCTTTATTAATAATATCTTCCAGTTCTTCTTTTCCAATCTTTGCTAGTCCTTCTGACATATGTTCTTTTGAGCAATCACATTCATAAATTGGAGTTATATTTTCTTCCAAAACTTTTACATCTTCATCTCCTGTTATTTTCTTTGCTATCTCTAATAAACTTAAATTTTCATCTAACATCTTAGATATAGCACCAGCCTTGAATATTGATTGTTCTACTTTAGCTATCTCTTCTTCTGTACTATCAGGCATTGGATTAATTAAATATCCTCCTGCAGCTTTTACTCCATCTTTATTTACCAATACTCCTAATGCAACTGCTGATTGTCTCTGTTCAGATTTAACGAAATAATTTGTAAAATCATCTGCTATTTCTCCTGAAGTTAATGGAGATATGCCTATATATGGATCTTTTAATCCAATATCTTTTATTACATTTATATATCCATCTTGTCCTACTGCCCCTCCAACATCTAATTTTCCAAATTCATTTAATGGTAAATCTACATATGGATTTGCTACATATCCTTTTACTCTTGGAAAGTTATTGGCTGTTGTTAACATTGTTCCTATTGTTCCGCTTCCTTTTATTTGTATTGTTAATTTCAAAGATGATGAGTTAATTGTAAGCTGTAAGTGTGGATGTGATGAAGGTATTCATTTTAAGATTCATGATTATGAAGATGGAGATTATGCCTTCTTAGCATATACAAACGGTAATTTTTATACACAGCAAAGACCATTTTTTGAGAAGTTGAAGAAGATTTGGGCGATTATTAGAAATAAAGATTTCTATTATTTTGATATTGTGCTTACAAAGGATGATTTTAATGAGTTTAAGGAATGTAAACAGAAAGTAGGTTTGATATATGAGAGACGAAGAAACAAGATTGTTATTCCAGGCATTGAGTCAGATTTTAGCCAATCAGGATGACATTAAGAAACACTTAGGACTTAATAGACTTGATTCAGAATATGGTTGGAATGATGAAGATACAATGAAATTATCAAGGGACTTGGACTTAAGCTTTCATTAAAGGAACAGTTTGAGACAATTAAGAAGAATTTTGAGGCACTTGCAGGAAAAGATTATGCAGCTTCAAGAGGAGAGTATCTTAATGGTATTATCATGGCTAACTATCTTGGATATGAGTTCATAGATGCTGCTACAGTTATCTGCTTCGATAAGGATGGAGAGTTTGATTCAGAAAAGACTAATGCAGTGTGTGAAGCAAAGTTTGCTAATATTGAAAGAGCAGTTGTACCTGGATTTTATGGAGCAATGCCTAACGGAAAGGTTAAGACATTTTCAAGAGGCGGCTCAGACGTAACAGGCTCAATTGTAGCTAAGGCTGCAAGTGCTAATGTATACGAGAACTGGACGGATGTATCAGGTTTCCTTATGGCTGATCCAAGACTTATTGAGAATCCTAAGGGAATTACAATAATTACATATAAAGAGCTTCGTGAGCTTTCATACATGGGTGCTTCAGTACTTCATGAGGATGCCATCTTCCCTGTGCGT
>OKVP01000181.1_pt1 | contig 26604 bp, 27 predicted proteins | sample 1604821 | NCBI WGS metagenome assembly OKVP01 (sample SAMN01760946, study PRJEB22395) | human gut metagenome | reverse complement strand
CACCTTTGCGGAATTGACGATAATATGCTTTAACTCATCGACAGTATAAAACTCCATGTGATTTACCACGCCAAACCTGTCCCTAAGAGGCGCTGACAGCATGCCCGCCCTCGTTGTTGCACCTACAAGTGTGAATTTTGGCAGGTTGAATCTGATTGACTTTGCAGACTCGCCCTTTCCAATCATAATATCAATGGCGTAATCCTCCATAGCAGGATAGAGCACCTCCTCCACCTGACGGTTTAATCTGTGAATCTCATCGACAAACAGTATATCTCCCTCAGAAAGTCCGTTGAGTATGGCTGCCATCTCTCCCGGCTTACCTATTGCAGGACCGGAGGTCACCTTTATCTTTGTACCCATCTCATTTGCAATGATTCCTGCAAGTGTTGTCTTTCCAAGCCCCGGAGGTCCGTAAAACAGCACATGATCGAGCGCCTCGCCCCTTGATTTTGCGGCTTCAATATATATTTTTAAATTGTCCTTTATCTTCTGCTGACCGATATAGTCATCAAAATACATAGGACGCAGGGATTTTTCTATTTTTATGTCCTCTTCCTGCAATTGTGTGGAAATTACTCTTTTCACGTTTTGTTCCCCGTTTCTGTTTTAAGCTTACAGCTTTTATCAATCAGCCCATATTTTTGAGCGCAAGCTTCAGCACATCCTCTACATCCATATCCTCTGTGATATCAACCTTGGACACTGCCTTAAGACTCTCAGTAGATGAGTATCCAAGCGCATTGAGCGCCATGACAGCATCATTTTTCACAGTGCTGTTCATGGATACAGCAGCACCGGATGCCTGATTCTCAAGCTTCTTTTCAAATGCATCCTCAAGCGACAGCTTGTCCTTTAAATCAAGTATCACTCTCTGAGCCGTCTTTGCACCTATTCCCGGTGCCTTTGATATAGCCTTTGAATCGCCCGATAGAATCGCAAAACGCAAATCATCGGCAGGCAGAGTTGACAAAATGGCAAGGCCGCCCTTTGGTCCGATTCCGCTGACTGTAATCAGCATCTTAAAGATTTCAAGATCATCCTTGCTCAAAAAACCGTAAAGTATCATGGCATCCTCCCTGACACACAGGTAGGTGTAAATTTTTACATCCTCTCCCTCGTCAGGCAGCATATCAAAATACTGCGTCGGTATGTAAATGAGATAGCCTACACCTGCTGCCTCCACTACAATGCTGTCTATATTTTTTTCTGCAAGCTCTCCTTTTATATATGCATACATTGAATCCATTTGTTACTGTTTCGTCTATAGCCTGACACACAGGCATAAAAACAGCAGCATCTCCTTTTGTTATTAAATATACGTAGATTACAGCCCATTAAAACTATACATGAAAGCTGTCAGAAATTCTTAAAAGCACCTGTGAAGCTACTATTCCAATCACAAGTCCCGTGATGCATCCTGCCACAAGAAGCACCGGAATATAGTACACTACGCTGTAGGTTGACAAAACTATAGCCGCAACTATTATCTGTCCTATATTGTGACACACTCCACCGACCAGGCTTATTGAAACCGAACTGAATTTATCTGATTTCTTAAGCAGGTACATAACGATAAAGCTTAGTATACAGCCTGCCAGTGAATATATGATGCTGAACGCATTTCCAAACATAAAGCCTGAAAGCACCGCGCGAAATACACATAGCAGAAACGTCTCCATGGGTGCTGCTATATAAAGCATGATTACTGTCACTATATTTGTAAGCCCAAGCTTCACTCCCGGTATGCCTACCGCAAACGGTATAAGTGACTCAACATAGCTTAGCACCAGTGCCAGTGCCATAAGCATACCAAGATATGCAATCTTTCTGGTTTTCATTTATCTCATTCTTTCTATAAAAATGTTCGGGTATCACTTGGATATCGAATCTATATCGGATTTCATGTCGCTTTTTACTGTCACAACAACCTTATTCGGCAGACAGATAATCGACTCTCCCTCCTTGGATATCGCCTTCTGCTTCACACACAGATGATCCGGACAGTCGGCAGAGGTCATATCCGCCACACCCCCCTTTATGACAAGGGTGTTAGTAATATCGCCATCGCCGTTTTTTATCTCAATTGTATCATCCTTTGAAAGCGGATATGTGCCATAGGTCCTTCCATCGATAGTCACCTCGACACATGCATCGCTATCCGTATCCTGCCCCTTTAAATATACAAGCTTCCATATAGGAAGCAGAGCGACAGAGATAATTACAATAACCGATATCAGGATTATATCATTTCTGCCAAAACGCTTACGCATTCTCTTTTATCTCTCCCATATAGTAAAAGCCTCTGCACTCATCAAGCTTCACATTGTAGATATTTCCAATCATATCCTCGGTACCCGGAAAATGTACGATTGAATTATTGTCCATACGTCCGGTCACATAGCCGTCCTTCTGGTCATCCATCTCCTCTGCAAGTACCGGCACCACTTTGCCCTCATAGCATTTTGCCTTTTCTGATGAGATAGTCTGAACCTCCTTTAAGAGCCTGTCAAACCTGTCCTTAACCACATCATCCGACACCTGATTCTCCATTGTGGCTGCGCGTGTGCCTGTTCTCTTTGAGTAAATAAATGTAAAAGCACTGTCATATCTGACCTGCTTGACAACATCCATTGTCTCAAGAAAATCCTCCTCAGTCTCTCCCGGGAAGCCCACAATGATATCAGTTGTGATTGCAATATCAGGAATCTGCTCACGAAGTCTCTTTACCTCGTCGAGATATTTTTCCTTGTCATAGTGTCTGTTCATCTCCTTAAGCACCCTTGAGCTTCCTGACTGAAGCGGCAGATGCATATGCTTGCACACCTTGTCGCACTCCTTTATCGCCATAATCAGGTCATCGGATAAATCCTTTGGATGAGATGTCATAAAACGAATCCTCTTAAGTCCCTCAATCTTATTGACCTCGCGAAGAAGCTCTGCAAAGGTTATAGGATTGTCAAGAGTTTTACCGTATGAGTTGACATTCTGTCCGAGAAGCATTATCTCGCACACTCCGTCTGCAACAAGCTTTTCTATCTCTCTTATGATATCCTTAGGCTCCCTGCTTCTCTCACGTCCTCTTACATATGGCACGATACAGTAGCTGCAGAAATTGTTGCAGCCAAACATGATATTGACACCTGATTTAAAAGAGAACTTTCTCTTCACCGGCAGATCTTCGACAATCTGATTGGTATCCTTCCATATGTCAATCACCTGTGAGCCAGACTCGATATTGTTGCACAAAATCTCTGCAAACTTGAATATATTGTGGGTTCCGAATACGATATCTACAAACTTATAGTGCTTTTTGATATTTTCAACAACCTCCGGCTCCTGCATCATGCAGCCGCAGAGAGCAATCTTCATCAGAGGATTCTTTTTCTTGTAGTTCTGCAGATATCCAAGCCTGCCATACACCTTATTGTTAGCATTCTCACGTACTGTACAGGTGTTGTATACAATAAAATCCGAGTGCTCATCAGTTCCTTCCACATAGCCAATCTGCTCGAGTATTCCGACAAGCTTTTCTGAGTCTCGGGCATTCATCTGACAGCCGAATGTCTTTACAAAATAAGTCATAGGACGGCCGATTTCTTTAGATTTCTTTTCAACAAAATCCTTTGCCTTTGCCATGTAATAATACTGCCTCTCAGGCTCATGTGCCGGTGGTGTCTTTGTTATATCTATATCGTAGCTCATGTTATATTATGTTTCCTCTCAAATTAATTCTATGATACTTTAGCTGACTATTCCCTGATCTGACCACTGCCGTAAATAATATACTTATAGCTTGTCAGTGCCTCAAGCCCCATAGGTCCCCTTGCGTGAAGCTTCTGTGTGCTGATTCCTATCTCAGCTCCAAAGCCGAATTCATTTCCATCAGAAAATCTGGTTGAAGCATTTACATAAACGCATGCAGCATCTATCTCATTTAAGAACTTCTGTGCGTTGTCATAATCATTTGTGACGATTGCCTCAGAATGTGATGTGTTGTATCTGTTGATATGCTCGATTGCCTCATCAATACTGTCAACAATCTTTACCGACATGATGTAATCAAGGTACTCCATACCCCAGTCATCGGCAGTGGCCTCTGTCACATCATCTCTTCCGGCAAGAATTGCCTGCGCTCTTTCATCACAGTGCAGCTGTACATGATGCTCTCTTAGCTTATCGTACAGCTTTGGCAGAAACGCCTCCGCTATGGCACTGTGTACTACAATGGACTCACATGCATTGCAGACACTGATTCTTTGTGTCTTTGCATTGTTAATAATATTAACAGCCATATCAAAGTCTGCATCCTTGTCCACATATACATGGCAGTTGCCTGTACCGGTCTGGATGACAGGAATTGTAGCATTTTTGACAACATTTTGTATGAGTCCCGCACCACCTCTTGGTATGAGCACATCCACATACTGATCCATCTTCATAAACGCATTTGTTGTCTCTCTGTCTGTTGACTCAATAAGTGCAAGTGCAGCAGCAGAAACCAAATTGTCCGTTAAAGCCTTTTTTAGTGCCTTAACTATTGCGATATTGGTATTTATCGCATCACTTCCACCCTTCAATATGACACAGTTGCCTGTCTTAAAGCACAGACCAAAGGCATCTGATGTGACATTTGGGCGCGCCTCAAAGATAATGCCAACAACACCGATTGCAACTCTTCTTTTTCCGATAATAAGGCCATTAGGACGCTTTGCCATAGACATCACTTCCCCAATAGGGTCTGCAAGCTTAGCTATCTGTCTGAGTCCGTCAGCCATGCCAAGGAGCCTGTCATGGTCAAGCGAGAGCCTGTCAATCATGCTCTTTGCCTTCATATTTTCCTCTGCTGTGGCCACATCCCTTTTGTTTGCCTCAAGGATTTCTTTTTCTGCCTTAAGAAGATTGTCCGCTGCATCGTTTAATACCTTATTCTTGATATCAGTATCCAGTGTTCCTATCTTTACTCTGGCCTCATATGCATCCGCACAAATTTTTTCTAAATCATTCATCAATAAACACCTCTCTCTTATCTGTTATCACCCCATCTAAGGGTACGTCATATTCATCTTCAAACGTCATGCTGCTAAGTAACTGGAAATCGTAGCCCACTCCAACTGCCATGACAGTGTCTCTTTTTGTAAAAGACGATAAATATCTGTCATAAAAGCCCTTTCCATAGCCGATTCTGTAACCGGTATCCGAAAATGCAAGCCCCGGCACTATCATAAGCGCCCTGCCATCCGCCTGCGTATACTCCTTCGTCATATCAGGCTCTTTAATATTAAATGAACCACAATTAAGCTCATCAAGGCTTCTTACCCTGTAAAAGGACATTGTATTGCCCGAAACCCTCGGATAATATATCCTTTTTGCTTTGTTTATTAAATAGGTAAAATACTCATCAGTATGCACTTCATTTCTGATAGCTGAATACAAAAGTATGTTGTCATATTCCCTGTCGAGCTCTAAAGCTATGAGCCTTTTATAAATTTCATGGCTCATGTTGTGGCACTCATCAACCCCCAGAAGGCCTCTTTGCTTTTTAAGCTTGCTACGAATTTCTTTTTTTGTTTCCATATTTCTCGCCGAGATTCTCAACCGAACCGTCATCGTTTACCATATCGATATTGTTGAGCTGGTTTCTTAAATTCTTCTTCACGTTTGCTATATACTCCTTGCGCAAAAGATCCTGCTCCTTTTTCTCTGCCTCAGAAAGTCCCTCTGCCTGTGACTTTCTGTAAAGCTCATTGATTCGCTGTATTTTTTCCTGTGTCATAGCACTCTCCTGATTTCAAATTTATAGCTGATTACTGGCCGCCTGTAGATGTAGGTGCCATCTCTCTTTGTATATAATCCGCAAGCACAAATTCTGCATCCTTTGCCCTGTGGAAAAGTGTTCCTGTATATCTGTCATTCATAATGTCATATAAAATCCCCATATTGCCGCCATTTGCGATAATCATATCGGCACCGGAATATGTGGCAATCTTTGCCGCTGTAAGCTTTGTCGCCATGCCGCCGGTTCCGACATCGCTGCCGGTTGATGACTTTGCCATGCCAAGTATTTTCCTGTCAAGCGTATCAACCTCTCTGATAAGCTTTGCATCCGGATTGTCATGAGGATCGTCGGAATACAGTCCGTCTATATCAGATAGCAGTATGAGCAGATCAGCCTTCGTGATTGATGTAACAATAGCAGACAGCGTATCATTGTCACCAAACTGCATCTCGTATGTGCTTACCGTATCATTTTCATTGACAATAGGCACCACGTTCAGATCAAAAAGCTCCTCAAATGTATTCATAACATTGCGTCTTGAAACAGGATTGACTATGGTATTCTTTGTCATGAGCACCTGTCCGGAATTCTGATTATACTCGGAAAAAAGCTTCTGATATGTCATCATAAGCCTGCCCTGTCCAACTGCGGCGCATGCCTGCTTTATTGAAATGTCGCTCGGGCGCTCCTTTATGCCTATCACATCACGTCCAACCGCGATAGCGCCGGAGCTTACGAGGCACACATCCATACCGCTGTTTCTGTAATCACATATCGAGCGCACCAGACGCTCCATCTTTGAAAAATTGAGGCTTCCCGTCTCTGCATGTGTCAGCGTCGATGAACCTATCTTTATTACCACTCTTTTATAATTGTCCAAAAAACTCATTTCTATCATCTTTCCTATTGTAAGTCTAAATGCATACATAATTACATTACGCATACATTTACTACTTTACCATATATTCATGCAAAATACAAAATCATTTTTACTACTGTCTCATTTTTTTATTTTGTGTTATTATATTTCTGTTGCTTTCGGCTTTAAATTTCATAAAGTCCGGACGCAAAGTTATATTTATGCTTTTACTATTTAAGCTTTAACTATAAATAATTTACAACTAGGAAATTAATAAAGGATGCATTATGAAAAATAAACTAAAACATCTTGTCCCTGTCCTTTTGGCGCTTGCCACAATAACAGGAAGCCTGTCTGCATGTGAATTAAAGCCCAAGGCTCAGCAGAAGGTTTCAAAACAGGGCTTCTACTTTGACACGATAATACAGATTACGCTTTATGGCACTACCGACGAGAAATACATAGACGACTGCTTTGATATGGCAAAGAAATATGAGGATATGCTGTCAAACACAGTTAGTTACTCAGAGGTGAGCAAAATAAATGACGCTGCCGGCAAAGAATATGTCACAGTAAGCGATGATACACTCGAGCTCATAAAAAATGGCATCGAATACGGCGACACAAGTGACGGCAGGTTTGATATCACTATAGGAAAGCTGTCTGATTTGTGGAATTTTTCCGAAATAGCTGAAAATACCGACTCTAAAGATAATGAGGTGGATGCATCAGTCGTTCCGTCTGATGCACAGATACAAAGTGAGCTGTCACATGTAAATTACCGCAATATACAGATTAACGGAAACGATGTGATGCTAACCGATTCAAAAGCAAAGCTTGACCTTGGTGGAATCGCAAAGGGCTTTATCGCCGATAAGATGAAGGCTTATTTACAGTCCAAAAAAATCACCTCAGGCATCATAAACCTGGGTGGCAATGTCCTCACTGTCGGTGAAAAATGCGACGGAAGTGATTATACAGTCGGCATACAAAAGCCCTTCGACGAGAGCGGTGAGCCAATATGTACTGTCAAAGTCAAGGACAAATCCGTCGTCACCTCCGGCATCTACGAGCGGTACTACAGAGTAGACGGCAAGCTATATCACCATATACTGGACACCACAACCGGCTATCCTGTCAAAAATAATCTGTACTCTGTTACCATCATAAGCGACTCCTCCTGCGACGGAGATGCCTTAAGCACCACATGCTTTGCTCTTGGCATTGATAAAGCAAAGGAGCTTATCAATTCCCTTTCCGGTGTTGAGGCAATATTTGTGACAGATGATTATAGTATTATCACGACATCAGATGAATATAACGTAAGCACAGAATAGCTGCAAGCTTATAAAAAAGCTGCCACATATCATAATGATATGTGACAGCTTTTATTCATTACAGAATAATCTTCTTTGGACACTTCTCTGCGCAGATTCCGCAGCCTGTACATTTCTCCTGATCAATATAAGCTACATTGTCTACTACATGGACAGCATCTGACGGACAGTTCTTCTCGCACAGATGACAGCCGATACATCCAACCGAGCATGCCTTCATGACATCCTTGCCCTTATCCTTTGAGCTGCACTTTACAACATGCTTTGTGTCATATGGAATAAGCTCGATGAGGTGCTTTGGACAAGCCTCTACGCACTTGCCGCAGGCCTTGCATGTAAGCGGATTGACACATGCAACTCCGTCAACCACATGGATTGAATCAAAAGGACATGCCTTCACACAGCTTCCATAGCCAAGGCAACCATAATTACATGACTTAGGTCCGCCGCCCGGTACAAATGACATTGCAACACAATCCTCTACTCCTGTGTAGTCGTAGTCTGTATTTGCTTTATCACAGGTGCCGGCGCACTTAACAAATGCAACCTTCTTTACTCCGGCCTCAACCTTTACACCCATAATCTCGCTGACTTTTGCTGCAACAGGGTCTCCACCAACAGGACACTGTCCTACCGGTGCCTCTCCCTTTGCAATGGCGGCAGCAAGTCCGGAGCATCCGGCATATCCACAGCCACCACAGTTGTTGCCCGGAAGCACCTCAAGTATTGCTTCCTCTCTCGGGTCAACCTCTACTTTGAATTTTTCTCCTGAAATACCGAGGAAAAATCCAAGAATTATACCGACAGCTCCAACAACTAAAGCTGCAATAATAATCGCAGTAACATTCATATCACTTTTCCTCCAATCCTATACAGAAACCATTCCTGAGAATCCCATAAAGGCGATAGCCATAAGACACGCTGTAAGAAGCACGATGGCTGTTCCCTGGAAAGGCTTTGGAATATCATTATACTCAATCTTCTCACGTACACCTGCCATAAGCACGATGGCAATAAAGAAACCAAAAGCTGTGGCAAAGCCGTAAACTACACTCTCTAAGATATTGTAGCCCTTTGTTACACTGTTAAGTGCTACACCGAGTACGGCACAGTTTGTTGTGATAAGAGGCAGATACACACCGAGTGCTTTGTAAAGAGGAGGCATCTGTTTCTTTAAGAACATCTCTACAAACTGAACAAGTGCTGCAATTACAAGAATGAACACGATAGTCTGTAAATATGACAGATTAAGCGGATACAGTATAAAATTGTAAATAAGCTGTGTAACGAATGTGGCGATTGTGATAACGAAAATTACCGCGCCACCCATTCCTGCAGCAGTTTTTGTGTTCTTTGATACGCCGAGGAAAGGACAGATACCAAGGAACTGGCTAAGTACTACGTTGTTAACTATTGCATATGCTACTGCAATGAGCAGTAAATGACCTAATGTACCCATTATTTATCCCCTCCTTCTGTAGTGTTAGGCGCAACAGCGGCCTGTGCTGCTTTTGCTGATGGACATGATGCTCCACAATGTGCACAGTCTCCTGAAAGGCAGCCTGCCGGCTCTGCAAGAGGTGTACCCTTTGCTTCCATCTTTTTACGGATGATATTCATGCCTGCAACGAGGAAGCCCAGTACGAGGAAAGCTCCCGGTGCCATGATAAAGATTGTGATTGGTGTAAACCAGTCACCGAAAATCTTGATGTTGAAGAATGTTCCTGCACCTAAGATTTCACGGATAAGTCCGATGATTGTAAGACCCATGGTAAATCCAAGTCCCATTCCCATTCCATCAAAGATAGACTCTACAGGTGGATTCTTTGAAGCATAGCTCTCGGCACGTCCAAGGATGATACAGTTAACCACGATAAGTGGGATGTATACACCAAGTGCTGCTGAAAGGCTAGGCAGATAAGCCTGCATCAAAAACTGTACTACTGTAACAAGAGATGCAACTATGACGATATACGCCGGCATACGCACTCCGTTAGGAATCACTTTTCTGAAAAGTGAAATCAAAAGGTTTGAACATATAAGTACCACCGTGGTGGAAAGTCCCATTCCAAGTCCGTTTACCGCACTGGATGTAACAGCCAGTGTAGGACACATACCAAGCATAAGTACAAAGGTAGGATTTTCCTTAATGATACCATTATATAAACGCTCTACATATTTGTTCATTAGTTGGCACCTCCCTGTAATTTATTCTGGAAGTAAGTAATAGCTGCGTTGCAGCCGTTGGCCATAGCCTTTGATGTGATGGTTGAGCCTGTGATGGCCTCAATCTCATCATCCTTTGAAGGTGTGGTCTTTACAACGTCGAACTTGTCTACTTTCTTGTTCTCAAACTGCTTGTAGAAATCAGCCTCCTCGGCCTTCATTCCAAGTCCCGGAGTCTCACTGATACTTGTGATTGAGTAACCGTTTACAGTACCATCATTCTTGATACCTACAGAGAATGTGATACTTCCCTGGCTTCCATCCTTAGCTGTAACTGTGATGACATAGCCTAATGTCTCTTTGTTTGAATCAAGGGCAGTCTCAATATCATCGATTGTATCCTTGTAGCCCGCATCAGATACAAGCTTATCAGCTTCATCAGCATCATAATCATATTTCTCAAATGATTTTGCATCCGAAAATACTGCCTGATATGCTTTCTGTGCTGCTGCTTTATTGGCCTTGTCGATAGGCTCTGCCGTGATTCCCTGAACCAGGGCAAGAATAAAACCAAGCACCAGAGTAAAGGCAGTTAAAATCAAAGCGTCATGTACAATACGTTTATTCATTCTTCTTTGCCTCCTTTACCATACCAAAGGCTCTTGGGATAGAAACCTTCTCAATAATAGGAACAAGGCAGTTGCTTAAGATGATAGCAAAGGAAACACCCTCTGCATTGGCACCGAAGCAACGGAATACTCCTGTCAATATACCACAGCAGATACCGAATATTATCTTGCCCATCGGCGTAATCGGGCTTGTGACATAATCGGTCGCCATGAAAAATGCACCGAGCATCAGTCCGCCACCGCAGAGCTCTGCAACAACATAGTTGATATCAAACTGCTGTGCTCCGAAAAGGAACATGAAAACAGCAAATGTAATAATGTAAGATGCAGGAATCTTTAAATCAATGACTCCAAGTAAAATCATGATGATAGCACCTATTAAAATAGCTATAACTGATGTCTCACCGATTGTTCCTGCAGTATTTCCTATAAGCATATCCCTTACATTGACACTTGAAAGTCCCTCATTTTTGATGAGCGCAAGTGGTGTTGCTCCTGAGTATACATCCACACCGTTTCTTGTGACATTGAAATTAGTCATATCAGCCGCAAATGCGATGAGAAGGAAGCATCTTCCACCAAGTGCCGGGTTCATAAAGTTCTGTCCGAGTCCTCCGAACATACACTTGACAATGATGATTGCAAATACTCCACCGAGTACAGCCTCCCACCATGGAAGTGCAACCGGAAGGTTTAGTGCTAAAAGCAGTCCTGTAACAACCGCACTAAGATCGGTAATTGTGCTCTTTTTCTTAACTATGTAGTCAAACACCCATTCTGATGCCACACACGATGCGATGGTAAGCAGAATGATAAAAAGTGCTCTAAATCCAAAATTGTAAATACCAAAAAGACTTGCCGGGAGTAATGCTATAATGACATAAAGCATTATTCTGTCAGTGGAATCCTTGGCACGTACATGTGGTGATGATGAAACATGAAATAAATCACTCACTTTAATCCACCTCTTTCTTTATTTTTTGCTGGCCTGTTTTCTCTTTTCAGCGAGAACAAGCTTCTTCATTGTCTTAATAGGCTGAGCCACCTGTCTCCTTGACGGACATGCAAATGAACAGCTTCCACACTCAATACACTCAAGTCCGTGCCACTTCTCAAACTCATCCATCTGTCCACGCAAACCAAACTTCGCAAGACGGCTTGGAATAAGCTGCTCAGGACATGCCTCCACGCAACGACCGCAGTTAATGCAGGCCTGTGGCTCAAATGCTGCCACCTCATCATGTGTGAAGCACAGTATTGATGAAGAGGTCTTTGTAGTAGGGATATCAAGACTAAACATGGCAAAGCCCATCATAGGACCGCCTGATATAATCTTCTCCGGCTGGCTCTTAAAGCCACCTGCAGCATCAACCAGCTCCTGATATGATGTACCGATGCTATATAAAATATTGGAAGGATTCTTCACAGCATCTCCTGTAACTGTTGAAATACGCTTAAGGACTGGCTGTCCATTCTTTACAGCATTGTATACCGCAATGATTGTCTCTACATTATCAACGATACAGCCTGCATCAGCAGGGAGCATCTTAGAATTGATTGCTCTGCCGGTTGTAGCATAGATGAGCTGTCTCTCACCACCCTGTGGGTACTTTGTCATAAGCGGACAAACCTCAATACGTGGCTCATCCTTCGTGAGCTCTGTGAGCTTTTCGATACAGTCAGGCTTATTATCCTCTATACCAAGAATACCCTTTGCATTGTCAAAAAGCTGAAGTATGATCTTCATGCCGCCAATTAATTCCTCAGGATTCTCAAGCATACGTCTGTAGTCAGATGTGAGGTAAGGCTCACACTCTGCGCAGTTTGCGATAATATACTCAATCTTGTCCGGCTCCTTTGGAGAAAGCTTTACATGTGTAGGGAAACCGGCACCGCCCATGCCGACAACTCCCGCATTCTTGACCTTCTCGATGATTTCTTCCTTTGAAAGCGCAGTGACATCCTCGACGCTCTTATATGTTGTCTCAGTAAACATGCCATCATTTTCGATAACAATACTGTCAACCATATCGCCGACCGCCACACGTCGCTTCTCAATAGCCTTAACTTTTCCTGACACTGATGAATAGATAGGTGATGAAACAAAGCCACCGGCCTCTGCTATCATCTGTCCCTTCAACACAGTGTCACCTACGGCAACAACAGGCTTAGCCGGTGCGCCGATATGCTGCGAAACCGGATATACCATGTCGCCCTTGGGCAAAACTTCTTTAATTGGTGAATCCTTAGACAGCTCTTTGCCATCATATGGATGAACACCGCCAATAAACGTTTTATGACCCATTTTTGTGCCCCTCTTTCTTTTAGATTAATAACGTGGAAATGCTATTGCACATTACTATTCCTATTATACCACTTATGATTTTTAGTTAAATAGTATATTATGTACTTTTTTTAATACTTTATGTTATAATGTTTATACAAATGATATTCAAGGCAGGAATCAAAAATGAAAATATTTCACAATGAAGAAATTTACATAAAAACCGATAATTTTTCAGACAGCATATTTAAAGAAAACACTATGTTCTTTGATATTGAGACAACAGGCTTTTCACCGGTGAAAGCGATTGTCTACATGATAGGCTGTGCAAGGCGCATTAAAAATCGTATTGTAATAGACCAGTATTTTGCCGAATCTGTCGATGACGAAGCAGCTGTAATTGAAGCCTTCGCAGGAAGTCTGTCAGGTTGCAGCACCATCATATCCTTCAACGGCGTCGGTTTTGATATACCATTTTTAAAGAATAAATACAAGAAATATAAGCAGGAAGACCCCTTCTGTAATGTGCAGATACTCGATATCTTTAAGGAATTTTCCCCGATAAAGCCTCTTTTGTGCCTCGAAAACTACAAGCAAAAAAGCATCGAAGCATTTCTGGGTATAGATAGGGAGGATAAATATTCCGGTGGTGAGCTCATAAACGTTTATTATGAATATCTTGCCCAAAAGGACGACGAAAAGCTATCCCTGCTTTTGACACACAACTACGAGGATGTCCTTGGCATGACAAAGCTCCTTAGTATACTTTCGTATAAAGAATGCATACATGGCATTGCAGATATCACCGGTGTATCCGTAAACCCATATACAGCTTACGACGGCAGTCTGATGAATGAGCTTATCATATCATTTGAAAATAAATTTTCCGTTCCAAAATCTGTAAGCTTCCATGACAATGACATCTATCTGACCATCGGCACTACAAAAAGCTATGTGCGTGCAGAGATATTCGAGGGGGAAATGCGCCATTTTTACAGTGATTACAAAAACTACTACTATCTGCCAAAGGAGGACATGGCCATACACAAGAGCGTCGCAGCATATGTCGACCACGAATACCGCGAAAAATGCAAGGCGTACAACTGCTATGTGCGCAAAACCGGTACCTTCATCAGACAGTACTCTGACTTCATGAAGCCAGAGTTTCGATTCGATATAAAGGATAAGTACAGCTATTTCCTGCTGACTGAAGATTTTATAAATTCAAAACAGATGGTACTGTCATATGTAAAACATATAACAGACCATCTGTTTAACCTCTGATAAGATATCATGGCTTCCTGAAATAGAAACTGCTTAATCTCTCAAAGCCGAGCTCACGATATGTAGTTATCTGCTCAGTACTGCCTATAAACAGTATTCCCTTGGATTTTAAAGTATTGAAGAAATTTTTGTATATCATATCCTTCGCATCATCGGTAAAATAAATCACCACATTCCTGCACAGGATAAGATCGTAATCCTTTGGATATGAATCCTTCAACAGATTGTGCTCCTTAAATGTAACACATCGCTTGATATCATCAGATATCTTGTATGACCCCTCCACCTGGGTAAAGTACTTCTTCTTCAGGTCAGCCGGCACATTTTCTACAGACTTTGCGCTGTAAAGCCCGGCTTTAGCGCTCGCAATCACCTGGTCGTCAATATCTGTAGCCAGTATCTTTATACGAGACAATGGAACATGCTTCGAAAAAGCCATGGCAAGCGAATACGGCTCGTCCCCTGTTGAGCATGCCGCGCTCCATATCTTAATCGTCCCTGTATTGTTCTTTAATATCTCAGGAATGACCTCTCTGTCCAAAAAACTCCACTGATCAGGATTCCTATAGAACTCAGATACATTGATAGTGATAAAATTGATAAACTGTTTAAACTTAGCCTTATCTGCAGAAATCATATCAATGTATGTCTCATAAGAATCAGCCCCATTTTTTCTCGCAAGAGTATCAATACGCCTGCGCATCTGCTTTTCTTTATAATAATTGAGATCTATCTGTGTCAGCCTGTACACTTCCTTTTTAAACCATTCATAATGATCAAACATCACAATCCTCCAATATGTGCCACCCGATACAAATAAAAGCTGCCATATAATTATATATGACAGCTTTAAAATCAAAAACTACTCGTTATCAGAAGCAACCTCGTCAATATTTACATCTGCAACATCTGCTCCATCATCCTCTGAATCAAGGAGAGCCTTCATGCTTAAGCTGATTTTCTTATCGTCCTCATTGAACTCAACAACCTTAGCCTCAACCTCCTGACCAATCTTGAGAACATCTGATGGCTTCTCAACATGATCCTTTGAAATCTGTGAAACATGAAGAAGTGCGTCAACACCAGGAGCAAGCTCGATGAATGCACCAAAATCAGTCATTCTGGCTACTTTGCCCTTTACGATATTGCCAGGAGCAAATTTCTCTGTTGCACCATTCCATGGATTCTCGTCATCAAACTTCATTGAAAGAGCAATCTTAGAACCATTGATGTTCTTAACAAATACTCTTACAGTCTGTCCAACAGTGAATACCTTCTTAGGGTTCTCTACTCTGCCCCAAGACATCTCTGAGATATGAAGTAATCCGTCTACTCCGCCAAGATCGATGAATGCGCCGAAATCTGTAACATTCTTAACTGTTCCTTCGATTACATCGCCAACGTGAAGATTTGCAAGAAGCTCTTCCTGCTGTTTAGCCTTCTGCTCAACGAGTAATACCTTTCTGTTTCCGATAATACGTCTCTTTCTTGGATCGAACTCTGTGATGATAAACTCAATCTCCTGATCCTTGAACTTGTTGAGATCCTTCTCATAAGTATCTGATACAAGGCTTGCAGGGATGAATACTCTTGTCTCATCAACACTGACACATACACCACCGGCTAATACCTGTGTAACTTTTGCCTTTAATACTTCCTGGTTCTCAAAAGCCTCCTCAAGACGCTTGCTGCCCTTCTCTGCCTGAAGGCGCTTGTAAGAAAGGATAACCTGGCCCTCGCCATCGTTAAGCTTAACTACCTTGGCTTCCATCTTGTCGCCAACCTTTACAACAGTAGTAAGATCTACGTTCGGCTCATTTGTGTACTCGTTTCTAGTAATAATTCCGTCTGATTTGTATCCAATATTTAAGAAAATCTCGTCAGGTTTAACATCAATAACGGTACCTTCTACCACTTCTCCATTTCTTATAGTTTTAAAAGATTCTTCCAGCATTTGTTCAAAGCTCATTTCTGACATTCTTTGAAACCTCCTCAATGATATTATTTGGGGTTGAAGCCCCTGCTGTAATACCTACGTTATTGTTGGACCTGATTTGTGTATAATCCATTTCGTCACTTGTCTGTATATAGTAAGTATTTTTGCATTCGTTTTTACATATTTCAAATAGCTTCTGTGTATTGGAGCTGTGCCTGTCGCCTATGACAATCATGACATCTGAGCACTGTGCTACCTTTCTTGCTTCGGTCTGTCTGACCTCTGTAGCATTACAGATTGTATTTAAAACAGTTATATCATAACCTTTTTTTGCAATAATTTCAACTATATCTTGAAATTTATTGTAGTTAAATGTCGTTTGTGACACTATGCATAGTTTTTTTGTACTATTTTTCATGTAATTTTCGGCATCCTCAGGCGAATTTATGATGGTTACATGGCATTTTTCGTCTGCCCAGCCCTTTATTCCACACACCTCAGGGTGCTTTGGACTGCCGACAATTATAATATCATAGCCCTTTGAGCTGTAATCCTCCACATATCTGTGAATTTTTGATACAAAAGGACAGGTTGCATTAAGCACCTCAAAGCCACAGTTTTTTATCCTGTCATACTCAGCCTTGCTTATACCGTGTGAACGGATAATCATCACACCCTTTTCATGAGAAGAAAGCTCATCGAGATCGTTTATGACGGTTACGCCATTTTTTTCCATATCCTTTACGACCTCATCATTGTGAATAATCGGGCCATAGGTGTATATAGGAACATTTTCCTTTTCAATTGCCTCATAGACCATATTTACTGCTCTCGTCACTCCAAAACAAAAGCCGGCGCTCTTTGCGATAGTAAGCTCTCCCATACGCTATGCCTCTTTCACAAGCTGTTTCATTCTATCTACCACCTCATCGATTGTCATATCAGACGAATCAAGCAGCACAGCATCATCCGCCTGCTTCAAAGGCGATGTCTCTCTTGTCATATCCCTGTGGTCTCTCTCTATAATATCCTTCTCAATTGCATCAATATCGCATTTCTCACCCTTTGCAGTAAGCTCATCGAAGCGTCTCTTTGCACGTACTTTAGAGCTTGCTGTTAAAAATATCTTGACATTGGCATCAGGAAGCACAACAGTTCCTATATCTCTTCCATCCATCACCACATTCTCTCTGGCAGCGAGCTGTCTTTGAAGTTCAACAAGCTTTTCTCTAACTACAGGATAAACACTTGTTGCTGATGCCATATTGCCGACAGCCTCCTGTCTTATAAAGCCTGTGATATTCTCACCATTTAAGATAACCTGCTGTTCACCGTTTTCATAGCTGATTGAAACCTCAACATCCTTACACAGCTTCGTGATGGTGTCAATATCCTCCTTGTCCACACCCTTTTGGATAAAATAGTATGCCATGGCACGGTACATGGCACCTGTATCAACATAAATTGCGCCAAGTTCCTTTGCAAGTCTCTTTGCTATAGTGCTTTTTCCGGCTCCTGCCGGTCCGTCAATTGCTATATTGTATCTCATAATTTCTCCTTAAAATATTTTTGTTCATCATTTTTATTAAAATCCCAGCTACTCAATTCACTATGCGCATAAATAACTGTTATTATAAGTATCTCAAAATAGTTTTCCAAATCATCAAACCGCTGCACTTGTTCCTGCCAGATATCCGGTGGACCATGCTATCTGCAGATTGAAACCTCCCGTATATGCATCCAAATCCAGCACCTCGCCGGCAAAGTAGAGGCCATTCACAAGCTTCGACTCCATAGTGGATGGATTGATTTCCTTCACCTTTATGCCGCCCTTTGTGATAATAGCTTCATTATATCCTCTTGGTCCATTAAGAGTGACAGGCAGCTTCTTAAAAAGCATAAGAAATCTGTTTCTTTCCTCTTTCGATATCTCATTGACCTTCTTATCCGGGTCAATGCCTGAAAGCTCAATTATCACCGGAATCATTTTTGCCGGCAAAAGCTTGTTTATCGAATTCTTAAACTGCTTGTTTTTTGCCTCCTCAAACTCCCTGAGAATCCTCTTGTCCAAGGCCTCCTGTGTGAGAGCCGGCTTCAAATCAATATACATGTCAAGAGGCTGCTTAATAAGGCTTTGCTTAATTGATGCACTCGCAGACAAAATCATAGGGCCGCTGACCCCAAAATGCGTAAAGAGCATCTCTCCAAAATCCTCATAAAGCTTCTTTTTGCCGCTATATATGGAAATAGCCGTATTTTTAAGGGAAAGTCCCTGAAGACTCTTTACCCACTCTTCCTTTACATTAAAAGGAACGAGTGAAGGTGTGCACTCTGTCACAGTATGGCCTGCATCCTCTGCCATTTTGTAGCCGTCACCTGTAGAGCCTGTAGAAGGATATGAAAGTCCTCCTGTGGCAACAATGACTGCATCAGCATCCATTTTGGTGCCATCCTTTAATATGACACCTGTTATTTTTAATTCAGTTTTTTTATCAGCAGCTTCTTCATCTGCCTTTGTATCAGTGATTTTCTCATAGCACAGCTTCGATACCTCCGTATGAAGCAATACCTCCACTTTCTTTTCCTTCAAAGCTCTCTGTAAAGCAAAAATCACATCCGACGACTTATCAGACACCGGAAACACACGATTGCCACGCTCCACCTTTACAGGCATGCCATGACTCTCAAAAAAATCAATAACCCTGCTGTTGTCAAAGCCATAAAAAGCGCTGTACAAAAACTTGCTGTTGCTCTTTACATTTAAAAAAAGCTCCTCGACATCGCACGCATTGGTCAGGTTGCATCTGCCCTTGCCGGTTATACATATTTTCTTCCCAAGTTTTTCATTTTTTTCAAGAAGCGTAACCTTATTCCCTGCTTCTGCAGCAAAATACGCCGCAAGCATTCCGGCGGCTCCGCCACCTACCACAATAATTTTCTTACTCATCCTGCGAATCCCCCAGCTTAGCGTAATGTACCTTTATAGAGTCATCAATGTAATCAATCTCATCATTCTCGTACACCTGATACTCATTCCATATATCCTCAAGCTCTGTCAGTGTCTTTGCGACAATACTCTGCTTTTTCATGCAAAGAGCCACAATCAGGGCATTGATGACAGAAAGCGGAGCAACAAGTGAATCAACTATAGAGGCCATATCACTGTCGGCAATCAGATTACATGAAGAATACAGATTCATCGGTGAATGAATGCTGTCTGTGATAGTGATAACCTTTGCACTCCTGTTGTTGGCAAATTCTAACGCCTTAAGAGTACGCATAGAATAACGCGGAAAGCTGATACCGATAATCACATCATCCTTGCCAATGCGCACCATCTGCTCAAAAAGCTCGCTCGAGCTGTTTGTCGTAAGCAGACACACATCCTCAAACATCAGATTCATATAAAATGCAAGAAAGCTTGCAAGAGGTGCACAGCTTCTGATTCCAACAATATAAATTTTCCTTGACTGTAAAATAGTATCTACCGCCAGGTCAAATGCATCCGCATCAATTTTTTCCAGAGTGGTCTTAATCTTGTCACGATCAGACTGCAGTACAGTCTCAAGAATCTGTGACTGGCTGATACGCCCATATGTGACCTCCATTCGCTGAACCGAATTGAGCTTGTTCCTTACAAGCTCCTCAAGTGCCTTCTGAAAATCGGGATATCCCTTATATCCGAGCGATGTAGCGAACCTGACAACCGTAGACTCAGAAATTCCTACAGTCTCGCCCATCTTAGCCGCTGTCAGAAAGACAGCCTTATCATAATTATCAGTTATGTATGTAGCAAGCAGCTTGTGCCCCTTGCTCATCGTACTGTATTTAGCATTTATCCTGTTAAGTAAGTCGTTAGTATTTGACATCATATACTCCTGAGCTTTCCCGTTTATGGCTGTGCTTCACATATTTGTGTGCTTTGCAGCAATTTTTTCATACCTTAAAATATTATCACTTTTTTCCTCTATATGAAAGAGCGAATTTATATTTTTTATTTTTGCCATAGAATAGACTCGTAAGTTCCCCTATCCACACAATATAAAAAACAGGCCCGGCAAAGCCGGACCTGTTTGAAATTCAAAAGCATGAATTATATTTTTAAATACTATACAGGATAAGCCTTATTCTCAGTATCAGCGGCCTTTGCATCAACACCTGTCTGCTGTGCCTGTCTGTACTTGAAGAAATCAGTAGCAACCTGTGGGAAGAGAGCATAAGAAAGAACATCCTCATCCTGCTGTTTCCACTGCTTCATCTCAGCCTCAATCTTGTCAAGCTCTGGCTCAAGAAGATCTGCCGGACGACATGTGATGGCATTCTTCTTATCATCACCAAGAACCTTGTCAACAACCTCTGGGTTGAAAGGCTTAACTGTCTGACCATACTTACCAAGAAGGATATCCTTAGTCTCCTTAGTAGCAACCTTGTATCTCTCGCCCATGAGTACGTTAAATACAGCCTGTGTACCAACGATCTGTGAAGATGGAGTTACAAGTGGTGGCTCACCGAGGTCTTTACGCACACGAGGTACCTCTGCGAGAACCTCCTCGTACTTGTCCTCTTTGCCCTGCTCCTTGAGCTGTGAGATAAGGTTTGAAAGCATTCCTCCAGGAACCTGATAACGGAGAGTATTGATATTTACTCCGAGTACCTTTGGGTTCATGAGACCTGAAGCTAAAGCTTCCTCTCTCATTGGTCTGAAGTAATCAGCAATCTCACTTAAGAGATTAAGATCAAGACCTGTATCAAACTCTGTGCCCTTGAATGCCTCAACCATAACCTCTGTTGCAGGCTGGCTTGTTCCAAGAGCGAATGGTGACATAGCTGTGTCAATGATATCAACTCCGGCCTCAACAGCCTTCATGTATGTCATTGAAGCAACACCTGATGTGTAGTGTGTATGAAGCTCGACAGGAAGGCTTGTAGAATCCTTTAAAGCCTGAACAAGCTCTGTAGCCTTTGCAGGAACTAAAAGACCGGCCATATCCTTGATACAAAGTGAGTCAGCACCCATGTCCTCAACTCTCTTTGCCATATCCATCCAGTAGTCAAGTGTGTAAGCATCTCCAAGTGTGTATGAAAGAGCTACCTGGGCATGTCCCTTTTCCTTGTTACATGCTGTAACTGCTGTCTGTAAGTTTCTGATATCATTTAAGCAGTCGAAAATACGGATGATATCGATTCCGTTTGCGATTGACTTCTGTACGAAATACTCAACAACATCATCTGCATATGGACGATATCCTAAGATATTCTGTCCACGGAAAAGCATCTGGAGCTTTGTATTTTTGAAGCCGTCTCTTAATTTTCTGAGACGATCCCATGGATCTTCCTTTAAGAATCTAAGGCAGGCATCAAATGTTGCACCACCCCAGCACTCTACTGCGTTGTATCCAACCTTGTCCATTTTGTCAACGATTGGAAGCATCTGCTCTGTTGTCATTCTGGTTGCAATCAGTGACTGATGTGCATCACGAAGAACAGTTTCTGTTATTTTTAATGGTTTCTTTACCACTTCTGACATGATTAATCCTCCTTAATTAAATCTAAATACCGAATATAGCCATGAAGCATCCGGCCGCTACGGCAGTTCCAATAACACCGGCTACGTTAGGTCCCATAGCATGCATAAGAAGGAAGTTGGTTGGATCTGTTTCTGCTCCAACTTTCTGCGAAACACGGGCTGCCATAGGTACTGCCGATACTCCGGCGGAACCTATAAGCGGATTAACCTTACCTTTCGTTACCTTACACATAATTTTTCCGAAAAGGACACCGGCTGCGGTTCCCACCGCAAAAGCGACAAGTCCCAAAGCAACAATCTTAAGTGTGCTGGCATTAAGGAAGTTAGCTGCACTTGTTGATGCTCCTACTGATGTTCCAAGAAGAATAACTACAATGTACATCAAAGCATTTGATGCAGTTTCTGCAAGCTGCTTTGTAACTCCGCACTCTTTGAAGAGGTTACCAAGCATTAAAAATCCTACAAGTGGTGCTGTAGTTGGTAAAATAAGTACAACTACAACAGTTACAACTATTGGGAAAAGAATCTTCTCTAACTTTGAAACAGGTCTTAACTGTTCCATCTTGATAGCTCTTTCTTTCTTAGTTGTTAAAAGTTTCATAATCGGTGGCTGTATAATAGGAACGAGTGACATATATGAATATGCTGCAACCGCAATTGGTCCCATTAAGTCAGTCTGTCCGAGCTTTCCTGCAAGGAAAATGGATGTAGGTCCGTCAGCACCGCCGATAATTGATATGGCTGCTGCAGCTGCACCGTTAAATCCAAAAATAATCGCGAGAAAATATGCTGCGAAAATACCAATCTGTGCTGCTGCTCCAAGTAAAAAGCTCTTAGGATTGGCAATAAGCGGACCAAAGTCTGTCATCGCACCAACCCCTAAGAAAATAAGTGATGGAAGGATACTCCATTCGTCAAGCAGATAGAAATATCTCAAAAGACCGCCGGCTTCTCCCCCTTTTATTTCTTTCATAATATCAGGGAACAGGTTTACAAGTAACATACCAAAAGCAATAGGAACCAGAAGTAATGGTTCAAATCCTTTTGCTATAGCAAGGTACAAAAATACCAATGCTACGAGAACCATGACATAGTTACCCCATTCAAGGTTCATAAAGCCTGTCTGTTCCCAAAGATTCTTTAGTGTATCAAGAACCATTTTGATACCTCCAATACTAATTTAATGTTGCAATAGTTTCGCCAGCTTCAACAGCGCTTCCCACTGCTGCATTTATACTTGCTACTGTTCCGTCTTCCGGTGCAACAATATCATTTTCCATCTTCATAGCTTCAAGAACAAGAACTGTCTGTCCCTTCTTAACAGCGTCTCCCACCTTAACCTTAACATCTACGATTTTACCAGGCATAGGTGCGTTTATTTTAACAGAACCGGCTGTTCCTGTTGCTGCAGGCTTAGCTGCAGGTGCGGCTGCTGCCTTTGGTGCTGCTTTTGGTGCTGCAGGTGCACTTACTGCTCCTGTAGAAGCTCCTTCTTCCACTGTTACATCATATACATTACCATTTACTGTGATAGTATAATTTTTCATATCATTATCTCCTAACTTTTCTAATTGAACGGACAACAAATCCATCTGTACTTACCGCATTCTGCGATGCTGCGATTGCTGCTGCAATAACAGCAACAAGTTCAAGATCATCTGTAAGATCCTCAGGTTCTTCAATTACTTCACTAACTTCTGTTTCCTTGGTCTCAATCTGTGAAACCGCATTGTCAACAGCTTTAGCAGCAAGTTCTTTTTCTTCTATCTTTCTGGCCTTTTTTCTGGCAACGGCTGCCTCAGCCTTAGGAATAAAAGAAAACAGGCTTATTACAAGTGAAATAAAAATAAGAACAGCAAATACGACACAAATGCAGATAAGTGTATTTATTCCGGCATCCTTTAATCTGGTTGCCATACTTTCCATTAATATCATAGCTAAGTTCATAAATTCACCTCATTAAATACTGCCATGTTTCTTGGTAACATAACCGTCTCTTTTTGAATATAACATTTCAAAAGCACTAATAAGGTACTTTCTTGTATCGGCAGGGTCGATAATTGAATCAACATATCCTCTCTTTGCTGCCGATTCGGCACTTGCCTGAAGTCTGCCGTACTCTGCTGTCTTTTCAGCAATAAGTTCCGGCTGTTTCTCATATATTATCTTAGCTGCAAGTGATGCATCCATCATTCCGATTGTTGTATCAGGCCATGCATAGGTTACATCAGCACCTATTGCTTTTGAGTTCATGACCGTGTAAGCACTTCCGTATGCTTCGCCTGTTATAAGATTAACCTTTGGTACATCCGCATTGGCAAATGCATAAGTAAGCTTAGCTGCTGCCTTAGCCATCTTCTTTTCACTTTCTTTGGTTGTAAGGAATCCCTTAACATTGGTAAGTGAAAGTACAGGAATCTCAAATGCGTCACAGAAATTAATCATCTCTGCCGCTTTTTCACAGCCTTCTGCAGTAAGAACCTCATCAAACTTTTCTACTGATTCGCCATTGTCAAAAAGCTCTGTTCTGTTAGCCACAACACCGATTGTAGCACCATTAAGCTTTATAAAACCTGTTACCATTTCTTTTGCATAATTCTTCTTGACTTCTATAAAAAGTCCGTCATCGGAAACTGTTTCAAAAACGTATGCAGGATCTGCGGCACCGTTATTAACATCTGTGCACAATCTGTTAAGATCATCAGTGCATTCGCAAAGTGATTCATCTTCATTATTGCTTGGAAGAACACTTACGAGGTTCCTGATTTCTGTAATGATTGATGCTTCGTCGCCTGTAAAATCAACAAGTGCTGTTTCATTAGACTGGAAATCTGCTCCTGCTGTATCTTCTGACTTATTACCATCAAGAGTATTAGGGCTGTTTACAAACAGTTTACCATTTTTGCTTTCCATAAATGTAAAATCAGAAAGTGATGACATAACTGCCATTCCGCCTCCACATGTACCCATTATTGCTGTAATCTGTGGAATAACTCCTGAAGCTTCTACCTGCTTTGCATATATCATACCAAACGCATTGAGGGCATCTGTTGCTTCCTGAAGTCTTAATCCGGCGCAATCAACAAAACCAACTACAGGTGCTCCCATCTTTAAAGCCATATTGTAAATATTAACTATTTTCTTAGCATGCATTTCACCCATAGAACCGTTCATAACAGTTGCATCCTGGCTGTATACATACACAAGGCTTCCATTGACGGTACCGTAACCGGTAATAACACCATCTGCTGGAGTGTCCATTGCGGTCATGTTGAAATCTGTATTTCTTGCTGTAACAAGGTTTCCAATCTCAACAAAACTATTGTCGTCAAGTAAGTCTTCTATTCTCTTACTAGCTGACGTCTTAGCTGTAGTGCTCATATTTTAGACCTCCGTAAAAATAAAATTCAATTTTCTACCAAGATATATAATAAATCCTACTATCGAAATAATCAAGCTATATTTGATAAATTTTTAACATATTTTACACAAAATAATATAAAAAAATTTTATGTAAAAAATACCTGAATGTTTTTTCTTTTACGCTTCCTTTTGTTAAAATCGGAAGTTCTTCTTCCAGTTTTCCGTTAATGTAAATCCTCACTTTGCCAACCTGTTCGTCTTTTTTTACAGGTGCTTTTGCTTTACTTATAATTTCATAAATTACATCCACCTCATCTTCATCCGATAAAAGCCTGTTGACTTCAAAAGGAATATATGTTCCGACACTTTCCTGCAGCCCGTTCTCAACTTTTATTTCCTTGTAATCATACGTCTTTTCAAATATGTTTCTGTAAAAATAATTATCCCTTCCGTATGACATTAATTTCCCGGTATCCGCCCATTTATAATTTTTATTCGGTGGCCAGCCACAGCCCAATACAACAGAAATAAAAGTCCTGTCGTCAACTTTTGTTGCACCTACAAAGCAATAACCTGCTTTTCCCGTAAATCCTGTTTTCATTCCAATTGCATTTTTATTGATATCAAGGAACCTGTTTCCGTTGGTTATTGTCCCACTTCTTTTACCGTTCTGTTCCCTGTATGAAAAACTTTTTGTCGTACATATCTTAATGACTTCTTCCGATTTAAGGGCTTCTCTTGCTATAAGCGCAAGTTCATATGCCGTTGTGCTGTGTATTCCGCCCTCATCTTCCCCGTCAAGTCCGTTAGGAGTTACAAAATATGTATCAGAAAGTCCCAATTTTACGGCATAACCATTTCTATTCAAAAGGACAGATAAAGAATCTAATACACCGCTATCATCATCAACTGCTATTATTTTATATCCTGTAGTGGTATTAGATTGAATATGCTTTCTCATAATATCACCTCTGTATTAAACAATACTATATTATAAAGTGGGGAAAAAATCAATAAGAAAGATGAAAAAAATGAAAAAAACTGTAATAAAAGTAAAATTTTACTTACATTACAGTTCTATTTTAACTATTGTGGTAATATAATATTAAATATTGTGCCTTTTCCTTCTTCTGTAGAATATGTAATATCTCCATTAAAATGTGCACGTATATTTGAATATGACATAAATAAGCCAATTCCAGTTCCATCTTTACCTTTAGTTGTTATCATTTCTTTAAATAGTTTCTCTTGAACTTCTTTAGGAAGACCGCCAGCATAATCTCTAACAGAAACAATAACATCATTTTTTTCTTGAGTTATAATTAAATCTATTGTTTGCCCCTCTTTACCTTTATAGGCCTGAATTGCATTTGATATCATAAAACTTGTAGTGAAAATATATTTATAAGATCATAAATCTTTCTACCTTTACTACCACCA
>OKVP01000178.1_pt1 | contig 26785 bp, 25 predicted proteins | sample 1604821 | NCBI WGS metagenome assembly OKVP01 (sample SAMN01760946, study PRJEB22395) | human gut metagenome | reverse complement strand
CACAGATTATAGGTCTTGAAATCCTCTCCCAAATGGAAAAAGAGGTTATCTTGGGAGCTGGAAACAAGCCTTTGGTCCACTTGATTGAAACTAATCGTGAGGAAGCGGTCAAGTCCAGTTACGGTCTTTACCATATGGCGATTTTATTGCCGTCTCGCGAGGATCTGGCTGATGTTTTCAAACATATTGCTGAGCTGGACTATCCTTTTGTTGGTGCAGCTGACCATGGTTATAGTGAAGCTCTTTATTTGGAAGACCTTGAGGGCAATGGTATTGAGCTCTATCGAGACAAGCCTGTTGCTGAATGGGATATTCGTGAGGATGGTCGCATCGTTGGGGTAACAGAAGAACTCTCAGCCCAAGAAATTTACGATATGGGACGCAAGGTTGAACCTTTTGTGATAGCTAAGGATACTCGCATGGGGCATATTCACTTATCGGTCAAGGATAGTCAGCTAGCTTCAGCTTTCTATCAGGAAGTTTTGGAGTTAGCAGATAAATTCACTATTCCAAGTGCTAGTTGGATTGCTTCAGGCGATTACCATCATCACCTAGCGGTCAATGAATGGGGTGGAAAGGACTTGGCCAAACGTGAAGAAGATATGTCTGGTCTTGCCTATTACGTCCTTGAAGTAGAAGACAAGGAAGATTTGATTGCTATTGCAGAGCGTGCTAATAATCGTGGAGCTGAGGTCAAATGGTTATCTTCTAATGTCTTAACATTCGAGGATAATGACGGTATTTTGACACGGATAAGAAAAAAATATTAACAATTAGTGATTTTTAAGTCGTAACCATTGACATTACATTAAGGATCTATATAATAGTTATTGTAATCAAAGTTATTACAAATAAACTTAACAATTTTAACAATTAACATATATCACAAAGAGAAATAACGATGACAAACTTTACAGATTTACAAACAAAACGCCGTTCTATCTATGCATTGGGAAAAGATGTGGAACTTTCAAATCAAGAATTGATTGATACTATCCAAGAAGCGGTTCTTAACACACCAACTGCTTTTAACTCACAAACATCACGTGTGGTTATCTTGCTGGATGAAGAATCAGATGCTTTCTGGAATGAGATTGCTTATTCAGAGCTTGAAAAAGTGACACCGGCAGAAGCCTTCGAGAGAACAAAAGAACGTTTGAAAGGTTTTGCCCAAGCTAAGGGAACAATCCTCTTCTATGAAGATCAAGATGTGGTGAAAGGCCTTCAAGAGCAATTCCCACTTTATGCAGATAACTTCCCAATTTGGTCAGAACAAGGTCATGGAATCGCTCTTTATGCGACATGGTTGGCTTTGGCTGAGAAGAATATCGGCATGAACGTGCAACACTATAACCCACTTGTTGATGCCCAATTGGCTGAAAAATATGATATCCCAGCGAACTGGAAGCTCCGTGCCCAAGCACCATTTGGTCAAATCGTCGCACCAGCAGGAGATAAGGACATCCAAACAGAAGGCCGTTTCAAAGTTTTTGGCGACAAATAATCACCTTAACTTAGTCAGTCGGTTATGTACTGACTGAACAAAACCATAATGATAAGACAAATGACTAGCAGGATTGAAGAATCTTGCTAGTTTTTTCTATTTCAAAACTAGTAATGCCTAAGAAAATGTATAGCTTGAATTTTGAAACTTTCCTTAGGTGATAGCAAATGTCAGCGATCTTCTCCGAAGTTTCATGAGTAAAGTTTGAGCCCTCGATTTTTTATTTTTAGGCTCAGGTTAAGACAGTTCTCCAAACCTCTGAGTATCTAAAATTATTTGGTTTTGGGTACTTTCTTAGCGGTATCTTTCACATCAATTTTTCCAAGTCGTTTATCGAAGGAGAGATACATTAAAAGGTTTGAAAAGGTGAGCTGCTTATATTTTATTTCCAATGATTTTGACAATGTTCTTTTTATTTTTGACAAAGATGCTTGTCAAAAATAAAAAGAAGCGTTACAATAGTTTTAGACGAAAGAAGGAGAGGTATTCTTATGGGAGCCATATGGATTCTATTTATCCCTTTTCTGCTTATAGTTTATGCAAGCTCAGAAAAGAAGATAAAAGGATTGAACAGACGCATCAGACGATTGGAAAAACAATTGAAAGGAAATCAAGAAATGTCTAGACTTTTAGAAGAATTAAAAGGACAAACGGTCAGTATTAGACTAAATGGTTTTGGAAGTAATTGGGAAATTGTTGATTGTGATGAAGATTGGGTTAAATTAAGCCGTGAGGGCATTAAACAACATAGGGTGACAAAATTAGTTCGTATTGAAGATGTTGAATTAATTCAGCAATTGAGGTAGTCATCATGAGATTAAAAAATCGTCTGAAAGAGTTGAGGGCGCGTGATGGGCTCAACCAATCTGAGCTAGCCAAGCTAGCAGGGGTCTCGCGTCAGTCCATCAGTCTCTTGGAACGGGGGGAATATACTCCTTCGGTTATTATTGCCATCACCATCGCCCAGGTTTTTAAAGAGCCTGTGGAAAATGTTTTTAGTCTTGTAGAGGAAGAGGAATGATTATGAAAAAGCAACCACAAAAAAGATCTCCACGTTACCGTTTTTGGAGAAATGTAGGGATCATTACAGTTTCTGGTTTGATCGGAGGAGTTATCGGAGTTTTGACAGGGATGTTCGGATCAGAAAAGCCAATTGAAATTCAATCTTTCTTTAGTACAGAAGTACTCTATTTGGGTTCTGCAGTTTTATTCCTGATTGTGTTTATGATTACGATGGGCTTACTGATGTGGGGAAGAAAAGTCCATCAAAAGATGCTTCAAATAGAAGATGAAGATGAGGCATATCACTATGACGTTCAAAAGAAAAAACTTTATGGTTTAGCAACCATTTTTAAAGGAATCTTGATTTTACCATACTTTTTAGTCGTCATATTTTATAGTCAATTGATGTCTATGGATAGACCTGGAACAGGAAACTTGTTTTTTATCTTTGGAGATTTTACCATGCTCTATCTCTTTCTTATCTTGATTGCCCTATTTTTCCTATCGGATATCTTCTTTCGCAAGACCTTCCATCTGATTTATGGAAAACCGATTCCCCGCAGTGCTAATGCCAAAGAAGTGCGGGAATTTATGATGAGTATGATGGATGAAGCAGAAAAGCAGATTAGCTACGAGGAAAACTATGAAATTATCATTAAGTTAAGCAATTATATCTTGCCTTTTGCTTTAATTGGAATTTTCTTGATTGGTACCTTTTTCCATACCGATATCTTATTAGCCTTAGTAGTTGTATCACTGATTTATCTCTATATCTTGGTCTCACAATACAAGATTACCAAACGTTATTATAAAGAGTAAAGGAGTCATCCATGTTAGAAATTAGAAATTTAGAAAAAAGCTTTGGGAATAAGCAGGTTCTCTTCGGAGTAGATCTGACAGCTCAACAAGGGCATATCCTTGGCTTAGTTGGGAAAAATGGTGCCGGGAAAACAACTATTTTCCACAGCATCTTGCGCTTTTTGGACTACAGCGGTGAGATTCGCCTAGGTGGCAAAGCGATTACGCAAGAGACCTACAAGGAAATTGGTTATTTGCCAGAAGAACGTAGTCTCATGCCAAAACTCACGATTTTTGAACAGGTCCGCTATTTGGCTGCCTTAAAAGGAATGAGCACCGCCGAGGTCAAGGAAAAATTACCGACCTGGATGGAAAAACTCCAAGTAAAAGGGAAATTGACCGATAAAATCAAGAGCCTTTCAAAAGGGAACCAACAGAAGGTGCAACTGATCATCACCTTGATCCATGAACCTAAATTGATCATTTTAGATGAACCCTTTAGTGGGCTGGATCCGGTCAATACAGAGGTGCTCAAGCAGGTCATCTTTGAAGAAAAAGAGCGTGGGGCAACCATTATCTTTTCTGACCACGTCATGACCAACGTCGAAGAGTTGTGTGATGATATCCTAATGATCCGTGATGGTTCGGTTGTCCTTTCAGGGCCTGTCCAAGAGGTCCGGAATAGCTATGGCAAGACTCGCCTCTTTGTCTCTAACGACTTTAGCAAAGAAGAGCTAGAAGCTCTGCCACACGTGACCAAGGTCAGCATGACCAAGCAAGGGACTTGGAAGCTGATCTTGGATGATGCGTCAGCTGGACCAGAATTATTTGATCGCTTGACCAAGGGCCACTACCTTGCGACCTTTGACCACCAAGCCCCAACTATTGATGAGATCTTTAAACTTGAATCAGGAGTAGAAGTATGAAACAGATGTTTGTCGTAATGAAAGAAACCTATATCAGACAAGTGAAATCATGGAGTTTTCTCTTCATGGTCTTCGGTCCCTTCCTCTTTTTGGGATTGGGCGTCGGAATCGGTTATTTGACGGATTCTTCTACAGATGCTAAGAATCAGGTGGCCTTGGTGACAGAAGTGCCAGCTGTCAAAGAAAGCCTCAAAGGAACCGATAACTTGACCTTAGACTACAAAGATGAAGCTGCTGCTAAAAAAGCCATCAAGGATGAGAAAGTTGCTGCTTACTTGACAGTTGATGAAAAAGATGGTCAGCTAGAAGCTACTTATGTGGGCGACCAAGCCATGAAAACAGAATTGAAAACCCTTGTCGCTGCGAAATTAAGCCAAGTCCAACAAGGAATCAATCTAGCGCGTGCTAATCTAAGCAAAGAGCAACTGACGGCCTTGTCTCAACAGGTTTCTCTCAAAGAAAAAATTGATGAGAAAAAAGAAGGCTTGAAAATGGTGCAAACCATGGTTGCAGGTGGTCTGGGAATGTTGCTTTATATGATATTGATCTTCTACTCTAGTATCACAGCCCAAGAAGTAGCCAGTGAAAAGGGAACTAAGATCATGGAAGTGGTCTTCTCTAGTATCAAAGCAACCGACTATTTCTTCGCACGCATGCTCGGACTCTTCGGAGTGATTTTTACTCATATTTTTGTCTATGTGATTGGTTTAGTAGCTGTTTGGATTTTTAGAGCAGATATCCCTGTTGTCAAGGATTTTCTCGCTCCAAACTCTCCAATTACCCAGCACCTAGCAGAGTCAATCTCGCTCAATACGGTCTTCTTCATTATCCTTGGGATCTTTATGTATGTGGTGCTCTCTGCCTTCTTAGGCTCCACAGTTGCACGACCTGAAGATTCAGGGAAAGCGATTTCGCCACTAATGATGTTAGTTATCTTTAGCTTCCTTGGGGTAACCACCTTGGGAAGTGCCGGTGATGTCTTCTTATTGAAGATCGGTTCGTACATTCCTTTCTTCTCAACCTTCTTCATGCCTTTCCGTACCATAAATGGTTATGCGACTGGTCTTGAATCTTGGGCTTCTTTAGGAATTGCGGTTCTCTTTACCATCGTGGGAACAGTTCTCATCGCCCGTATCTATGCGAGCCTGATCCTTCAGACCGATGACCTCGGACCATGGAAGACCATCAAACGTGCTCTTAGCTATCGCTAATCAAACAAGCCCTCAGTTGATGCTGAGGGCCTTTTATTTCTCAATTGATTTTTGAAACCCTTTTCACTACAATAGAGATACAGAAAAGGAGGCAGTGATGAAGTATATTGATTTTGCTGAAAATGAGCGTTTGTCAACGATTGTCCTTGGGATGATGCGTATTAGCGAATTGAGTGAAGATGAGGTAGAGGACTTGGTGGAGGCAGCCTTGTCGATTGGAATCAACACCTTTGATCTGGCGGATATTTATGGAAATGGACAGTGTGAGCAGCTCCTTGGTAAGGTCCTCAAACGTCGCCCGGATCTTCGTGATCAGATGTGGATTCAGTCCAAGTGTGGGATTCGCAAAGATGGCTTTACCTATTTTGATTTTTCGAAGGATTATATTTTGGATTCCGTTGATGGCATCCTCGAGCGTTTGCAGGTTGAACGCTTAGATAGTCTTCTCCTTCACCGACCGGATGCCCTCATGGAACCTGAAGAAGTGGCAGAAGCCTTTAATCACTTGGAGCAAGCTGGCAAGGTCCGTCATTTTGGAGTGTCCAATCAAAATCCTATGATGATGGAATTGCTCAAAACGACAGTCAAACAACCTCTCAAGGTCAACCAGTTGCAGTTGAGTGCTGCCTTTACACCGAGTTTTGATGCGGGGTTTCATGTCAATATGGAGGGGCCGAAAGCAGCTGTGAGAGATGGCAGTGTCTTTGAGTATTGTCGCTTAAACGATACGTTGATTCAGGCCTGGTCTGTCCTCCAGCATGGCTATTTCAAGGGGAATTTTGTTGGCAATGAAGAGTTTGCATCCCTCAATCACGTCTTCAATGACTTGGCGAAAAAATACCAAGTCACTCCGACAGCCATTGCCCTTGCTTGGGTCCTTCGCTATCCAGGTAAGATGCAGGCGGTCATCGGAACGACCAAGCCCCAACATGTCCTTGAAGCAGGGAAAGCAGCAGAAGTTACCCTAACCCGCAAGGAATGGTACCAAATCTACCTGGCTGCAGGAAATGATTTGCCTTAGAATCTTGTTAGTAAACCAGATTCCACTCTTATCGGTAGTCTGGTTTTTTGTTTTGTGGTCTTCAGTTTTTTCTTGACAAGCCTTTCCTCTTTATGATATCTTTTAGGTAACATATGTTGCGCAACGAATGTTGCGTGAAAGGAGTCTTATGCCACCCAAGGTTAAATTTAGTAAAGAGACTATCATTGGGACAGCTTTACAATTGGTACGCGAACAGGGCATGTCTAGTTTGACAGCTAGAGCATTAGCGGAGAAACTGGGAGCTACACCAAGAGTCATTTTTGGGCAATTTGCTAATATGGCTGAGTTACAAGCAGAGGTTATTGGTGCTGCGGAGATGGTCGTGGTGGAGTATATTCGCAAGGCTTTAGAAGATGAAAAGCCTTTTCGATCTGTCGGGGTTGCTTATATCCTTTTCGCCTCAAAAGAACCCCAACTCTTTCAATTGCTTTTCCAAAATCCTAGCAAAGATCCGATTCGTCGCTTTCAAGATTTTCTTCCCATGAAGGATCATAGTTACCAATTGGTTCTGGATTCGATCGTTGCAGACTACCCTTTGACTGTAGAGGAGGCTGGTCGCTTGTACCAGCATCTATTTATCTACTCACACGGGATGGCCTCTATGGTTGCTTATGGTATTTATCAGTTCAGCATGGAAGAAGTGATTGGATTACTGACAGAGGTTTGTCAATCTCTCATCAAAGAAATGGTAGGAAAGAAATGATTCAACTAGAAAATGTGCACAAAAGCTATGGCCAAACCAAGGTTTTAAAGGGGATTGATTTGCAGATTCAAGACCAGGATGATGTGGTTATCCTAGGCCCTTCTGGATCTGGGAAATCAACTCTCTTAAATGTGCTGTCAGGCTTAGAAAAGGTAGACGAAGGGAATATCCTCATTCAAGGGCAGGATTTATCACAACTCACGGATGCTCAATTGACGGCCTTTAGACGGGAGAAGATTGCCTTTATTTTCCAGCAGTATTATCTATTGCCGAATCTAACGGTCAGACAGAATGTAAAGATGGGAGCTGATTTGGCAAACAATCATGATTTTTTGCAGATCATCGAGGATTTGGGGCTTGGCGATAAGCTGGACAAGTATCCGAGTGAATTGTCTGGTGGGGAACAGCAGAGAGTCTCCATTGCTCGGGCCTTGGCTAAAAAGCCAGAGATTCTCTTCTTAGATGAGCCAACGGGAGCCCTCGATGAAGAAACAGGGCGCAAGATTCTGGACTATATCTGGAAATTGAAGGAAAAGCTAGGCTTTACCTTGATCATGGTGACGCACAACCAAAATATTGCGGATATGGCCAGAACCATCATTCGTGTCAATAGTGGCAAGATTACCGAAGTTGTGACCAATGATCAGCCTCAGACTGCCTATGAGATTGGATGGTAAGCCATGTTTTCAGTAAAAGATATTCGAAAATTAGTTGTCGTTAGTATCATTGGAGCCTGTGCGGTCTTTGTGGCTAATCTCTTCTTGAATTTTTACCTAGATATCGAGCAGTTGGAGATTTCGAAAATCAATCCGATGATTCAGACCTACTATGATGCCCAGGTTTCGCTTTCCTGGATGGTGGCCATGGTCAGTGGAGTCGTCTTGTCCTTGACGTCGGTCCTTCTCATGTGTTTTTATATCAAACAATTTGTCGACGACCACAAGGAACAATTAGGAATTTTAAAGGCTTTGGGCTATAGCAATGGCCAGTTGGCTAAACGGTTTTGGGCCTTTGGACTCAGTTTTGGAGCTGGAGCGCTTCTTGGCTATTTTGCTTCATTTCTCATGATGGGACATTTTTATGACTTCCGTAATGAGAAGGGGATTTTGCCAGAAATCACCATTCATTTTCACTGGCAGCTCTTGCTTGCTTTGGTGATCCTGCCAACGACCTTCTTTATGCTTCTCGCGATTGGTTATGCCAGAAGACAACTACAAACACCGGCACTTCGCTTATTGAAAAAGTCTCCAACACCAATCAAGGTCCAAAGGAGAAAGAGGGCTCCCAAGAAAGACAAATCCTTCCTAAAAGAGCTGTCCTCGTCACTGATATGGGGGAGAAAATCGATCTTGTTTTTTGTAGTCTTTGGCTCCATGTGTTTTGCGGCCATGGTTCAATTGTCCTTTGGCCTCAGGGATTACACAGATGATATCATCCAAACCATGATGATCATGATTGGCTTGATCCTTTCTTTCTCGATTCTCTTTTTGTCATTGGGGATTGTCGTCTCAGAAAGTCGCGAAACCTTAGCCTTGATGAAGGCTTTTGGCTACACCGATCGTGAATGCCAAAGTCATATTCTCGCTCCCTATCGTTTTTGGGCCTATATAGGATTTGTTCTTGGGACGGTTTATCAATATGGCATCATGGAAATCTTGATTGGTGTAATCAAAGATACAGTTCCTGAAAAGATTGAGCATAGCTTTGATTGGAATGTTTGCTTCTGGACCTTGCTTGGCTTTGCTGTGGTTTATGAAATCCTCTTTTATCTATCCAACAGAAAACTCCAAAAACAAACCATTAAAGAAGTGCTTCTAGCAGAATAATTTATGACAGTAATCCTTAATATCAGTGCTTTTTGATGAGAAAAAATAGTAGATTGATTGACTTTAGACCTCTTTAAGAGGTCTTTTTCTACTATGAAAACGCTACATAAGAGACTAAATGCACTATCACAATCTTGTGATAGTTTACATCTTCTTAACATTGTCCCGAAATTCTTGCATTCTCTATTGTTAAAGCGTAAGATAGACACTGTTTTAATTTTAGTGCATTAAAACATGCCTTGTAATATTTCTAGATGTACAAGGCAGAAAGAATTTTATGAAAGAGGAGTCTCGAATGTCAGATAAACAAATGAAAACCCTTGGTTGGGTGGCAACCTTCATGTCAGTTATGATGTATGTATCATACGTACCACAAATCATGGACAATTTGTCTGGTCATAAAGGAAACTTTATCCAACCATTGGTAGCTGCAGTCAACTGTAGCCTTTGGGTTTACTATGGTCTCTTTAAAAAAGAACGTGACCTTCCCCTTGCTGCGGCCAATGCACCAGGTATTATCTTTGGTTTAATTACAGCATTGACAGCTTTGTTCTAAAATAAAGCAAAATTTCTTTCTATATTATTTTTCTTAACGCAGAAAACGAGAGCAAAACTAGCGACAGTCAAAGATTGTCGTTCTAGTTTCACTCTCGTTTTTTGTTTTTGAAATGATTAATTAACAAAATGGGTATTTTTGGTAATCCATTGTTGCATTTTGATATTGAGCCAGAAGGAGTAGATGCCGAATGTAATAATTGTCAGGAAAAACCATTTTATCCAATGACCGAAAAGACCAATAGCTGACCCTGTAAATTGCAAGCGGTGGCCATTGATGATGGTGTGTTTAGCCTTCCAAGATTGCATGATACAGATAGACCAAGGTGTACAGATACCAAGCGTAAAGAAAGCGATAGCCCAGGCTACAATACTATATCCGATGTAATCAGCTAGACCGCCATCAAAGTAGCTTTCATAGCTTAAGTGTTGATTCATTGTGTTGTTCATTATATTTCCTTTCTATGAAAAAAATGATTGATACGGATTATAGGAGTTCTTTGATAGTCTCTTCCATTTTCAGTGGTTCAGTTTTGGAAGAAAAGCGTTCGACGACTTGACCTTCACGGTTAATCAAAAACTTAGCAAAGTTCCATTCGATTCTAGCCCCAAGCGGTCCAGATTTTTCTTGTTTTAGCCAATCAAAAAGTGGTTCTGCTTCCTTACCATTGACCTTGATTTTGGCAAACCGAGGGAAGGTTGTATGGTAATTGAGGGTGCAGAAGGTATTGATTTCTTCAGCACTACCAGGTGCCTGCCCCATAAACTGATTACAAGGAAAATCAAGAATATCGAATCCTTGGTCTTTGTATTTGTCATAGAGTTCCTGCAAACCTTGATACTGTGGCGTCAAACCACAGCCTGTTGCTGTATTAACAATTAGAACTACCTTTCCCTTATAGTCCTGGAGAGACACAGGTTGGTCAGCTTGATCTGAAACTGAAAAATCGTATAAGGATGTCATAGAAAATCTCCTTTTATTTGTTTGAGACTATTATAGCAAAGTTAGTCAGAGAAGTGATTTTTCAGGAAGACTAGAGATTAAATGGTGTTTGTGATAGTAATTCTTTATCTTGGTGTTAAGAATTACTTATAGCTGACGGTAATAATACTATGTAAGGTCATGTGCTTAAAAGAAGGTAACAATAGGTTTTAACGTTATTTGGGTTACTATATCATAAATTTTATTTATGGCTAGGGATAAGATTTCTTTATTTTTCGGATGTGATAATCTCTGATAAGATAATGTCATTCAGTTTTGAAGCAGCTAGTGATAATAGGAGTTGAAAGTATTTTAGGTATGTTCATTAGCTGTTGATATTAGGATAAGAGAAAAGGAGATTCTTATGTCAGAAAAAAGAGAGTTAGTTTTGAAAGCATTTCGTGGAGAAAGTGTTGATCGTGTCCCGGTGGGATTTTGGCATCATTTTACTACTGAAGACGAGTGGTTACATGGTTTTGAAAATCCAGAAATTATTGATAAAAATAAGGCTGGTCATAAAAAATTTATTGAAGAAGTCAAACCTGATTTTGTTAAATTGATGAGTGATGGTTTCTTTGCATATCCACAGCCTGCTTTTAAAGACTTTAAGTCAATCAGTGATTTGCAAACAATTGAACCTTTAGGTGCAAATCATCCTTGGATTTCTGCTCAAGTTGAACTTGTAAAAAGTTTGATTGCTGATTTTCCTGAAGATATTGTTGCAATTTACAATATCTTCGCTCCGGTTACTTATTTTAAATGGTTAGTTGGAAAGGTTTCAGGTGGAGATGATACTATCGCAGATTACATTGAGGAGAACCGTGAAGCTTTGAAGCATGTTTTAGATGTTATTGGAGAAGACATTGCAAGTCTTAGTCAGAGAGTGATTAAAGAAGCTGGTGCTGATGGTATTTACCTAAGTGTTCAAAGTATTCAAGATAATCGTGTTAGCGCTGAGATTTATAAGGAAATCATTGCTCCAAGTGAATTAAAGGTTTTAGAAGTAGCTAATGAGGCCAAGGGTTACAATATTCTACATATTTGCGGTTACGAAGGGGCCCGTAATAACATCGAACTCTTTAAAGATTATCCTGCTCAGGTAGTTAATTGGGCGGTTGGTCCTGAGGGAATTAGTTTGGCAAAAGGCCGTAACATTTTTGGAGGTCGTACAGTTCTTGGTGGGTTTGAAAATGGAAAAGATGGTCTTCTATATACTGGAACTAAAACAGCTATTCAAGAAAAGGTTAGGGAGATTATTGCTGATACTGGAACCCAAGGGTTAATCATTGGTGCTGATTGCACGATTCCAAGTGATATTAACCATGAGCGTATTGAATGGGTACGTGAAGCAGCAATTTTGTAAGAAAAAGGAGAGATTAATATGAGTAAAAAGACATGGATTATTGGTGGAGCTGTTGTTGTAGCACTTATTGGGGCCACAGTTATTGGACGCAACTTAACAGGAGCTAAAAAAGCAAAATCAGACTCTGGAAAGGTAACAACATTAAAGGTTGCCCATACTCAAAACTATGTTCCTTATGATTTTGTTGATAAGGATGGTAATTCTGATGGCTATGAGGTAGCTGTATTAAAGGAAATTGATAAAAAGCTTCCACAGTACAAATTTGAATATACTGGAACAAGTGATGATGACCTTTTGATTGGTTTAGAGTCAGGTAAATATGACATTGGTACTAAGGGCGCGTGGTATACAGATGAACGTGCTAAAAAGTTTATTATTCCTAAAGATCCAATTGGAGCAAGTATTATTGGATTTACCATTCGTAAGGATGATAAAGATAAATATAAAAATATCTCTGATTTTGCAAAACAAAATGGTCGATTGGTGCCAATCTCACCACAAAATGCTCAGTGGAATGTTATCAAAGACTACAACGATGAGCATAAAGATCAACCAATCGAGTTAACATCTGCGGAATCTTTCCAAGTTTCAGATGCCTATGCATGGGTTTTGGAAAATCGTTATGATGCTTACTTTGATATTAAATTATCTTTTGAAAAGGCTGTAACTGATAAAGATGGTGCGTATCATCAATATGCAGATAAATTGACTTGGTTCCCTTATAAAGGAATTCCAACCTATCCACTCTTGCATCGTGATAGCAAGAATGAAGAGTTTTCAAAAGAATATACTAAGGCAATTAAGGAACTAAAAGAAGACGGTACACTTGAAAAGTTGTCTAAAAAATACTTTGGTGAGGATGTCTTCTCATACGTAGACAAATAAGTAATTGTAACGTCGTAAAAGTAGGATGTTTTGATAAGCTTCTGAAGTGAGTTTAGTTAGGAGAAATTATGGTCAATTATGACATTTCAAAAGTTTTTGGAGCATTACCTGAAATCATAAAGGGCTTACCGATGACATTATTGGTTATCTTATTAACGACTTTACTTGGGTCGTTATTAGGAGGATTAGTTGCTTGGGCAAGCCTTTCTAAGGATAAAGCTTTAGAGAATTTGGCTAAGGGATATGTTTTTATCTTACGCTGTACCCCACCGATTGTGTTGCTATTTTTAGTATTTTACGGAGTTCCAGAATTTCTTAATTGGTGGTTAGGATTAGATATTAATGATTGGTCCAAATTGATATTCGTTCTTGTGACTATGGTTCTCCTATTCTCGGCAATGATATCAGAAGTATTTAAAGCAGCTTATCAAGCAATCCCTAAAGGACAATTAGAAGCTGGGCTTAGTATTGGGCTTACTTCTGAACAAACCTTTGTAAGAATTATCGCCCCTCAAGCATTTAAGGTTGCTTTACCAAATATTACAACAGCTATACTTAACCTTATGCGTGATGCAGCTTTGGCTTATACGATTGGTTTTATTGATGTTATGGGCAAAGGGAACCTTTTGATTAGTCGCCATTTAGGAAATTATTCTTTGGAGACTTATACAGCTGTTGCCTTTGTTTATTGGGGAATAGCATTAATTCTATCGTTGATTTCTAGGATAGCAGAGCAACAATTGAGTGTAAAAGAGAGGTAAAAAATGAATATTACTTTTATTATAGATACCTTTATCAAGGCTTTCTATGGTGTTCCGGTAACACTGGGAATCATGGTTGTGGCTATTCTATTGAGTTTTCTACCTGCTTTATTTCTCGCTTTGGGTCAAATTTATAAGGTACGAGGTGTTAAGACTTTTTCAATTGTTTATCTTGCGTTTATTCGTGCAACACCTCCAATTCTTTTAATTTTATTCTTTTATAGTTTGTTCCCTAGTTTGTTAAATCAGTTTTTTAAAGGTATTGGGAGTCACATAGATGTCTTCAAAGTTAATCCGCTTTACTATGCTTTTATTATCTATAGTTTGATGACCACAGGAAGCTTATCAGAAATCATTCGATCAGCATTACTAACTGTTGATAAAGGTCAACTAGAAGCTGCACAAGCGATAGGCTTAACAACAAGACAAGCCTATCTGAGAATCGTTTTTCCACAGGCACTTAAGGCCGCTCTTCCAAATTTGTGTAACTTAGTTATCAATATTGTAAAAGGAACGTCACTTGTCTTTGTTATGACGATAAAAGATATTACCGCAATTGCACGAGTCGAAGCAGCATATGGATATCAATATTTTGAATCTTATTTTGTCATCTTCATTTTATATTTAATCATTTGTGGTATCATTCAAGTTCTCTTTAACTTTGGAGAAAGAAAATTGCAATTTACATAGAGGGAGTCACTATGCTAGAAGCTAAACATATATCAAAAACATTTGGAGATCGTCAGGTTCTTGTTGATGTTAATCTACAAGTGAAACAGGGAGACGTGGTTGTCATCTTAGGACCATCAGGTTCAGGAAAAACAACTTTCTTGCGTTGCCTTAATCATTTGGAGAAAGCAGATGGAGGTCAATTAACAATTTCAGGTAAGGACTACTCTTTGGATAAGTTATCAAAGAAAGATATTTTAGATATCCGAAAGAAAACAGCTTTTGTATTTCAACATTACAATTTATTTGCAAACAAGACTGCCATTGAGAATATCTTGGAAGGTTTAGTGATTGCTAGGAAAGTTCCCAAAAGTGAAGCGCAAGAGATTGCTGAAGAAGCACTTAAAAAAGTTGGTCTTCTGGATTTTAAAGATTACTACCCATCACAACTTTCAGGAGGACAGCAACAACGTATTGGTTTAGCTAGAGCAATAGCAGTCAAACCAGAAGTTATCTTGTTAGATGAACCAACATCGGCCCTTGATCCGGAACTAGTTGGGGATGTTCTGGACGTCATGAAACAACTTGCTCATGAAGGAACGACAATGGTAGTTGTGACTCATGAAATGGGGTTTGCACGAGATGTAGCTAATCATGTCGTTTTCATGGATGGTGGTCATGTCATCGAAGAGGGGAGTCCAAAGGACATTTTTTACAGACCAAAAGAAAAACGTACACAACAATTTTTGGCACGAATTCTTTCTGATGCTAGTTATGATTTGGAATATATGATTTGATTCATCATTAATAAGTTGTAATTAGAGTATATATTTCTTGTATAAATAAAATAGGCTGAGGTTATTTCTCAGCCTATTTTATGTTTCCTATATGTAATGTTAGTTTATATGGTCCTTAACTTCAACAAAAAACCAAGACTTTCGTCTCGGTTTCATCTCATCTTATGACACGACATGTCCGTCTTTGTCGAAGGTATAGAGTTTACCATCGATGAGGACAGAGCGGTTAGTGTATTTTTCACCTGTTTTAGGGTCCAAATAGTAGGTGTAGTTATCGACTGTGACAAAGCGTCCTAGGACTTGTTTGCCTTCAGCGTCGAAGTAGAGGACCTTGCCATCAACTTCTTGGAAGCCGGTAACTTTCTCACCTTTGTCATTGTAATAGTAGTTATCGCCCTTATCGTAGACAATGCGATTGCGATAAGCTGGTTCACCCTTGCGGTCAGCAACTACACCATTGTCATCAGCATTATAGGCTCTGTCTCCGATGACAAAACGTCCTGTTTCAAGGTTTCCGCTATCTCGGAAGAAGTAGTCCTTGCCATCGATGGTTTGCCAACCTGTCAGAGCAGCTCCGTCGTTGCCATAGTAGCGTGTTGGGTAGTATGGGAAGCGTGGAGAACCTTCGTAGTTGTATGATTTTGAAAAGGCGTTACGTGTCATGATACCAGTCAATTGGTCAAATTGGTATGTTTTACCATTGATTGTGACCTCTGTGCCTTTGGCTTGACGGCCATCTTCATAGAAATAGTAAGTGACGCCATCAAAGGTCTTCAAGCCAGTGACTTTCTGACCATTTTCATAGAGATAACTTGTGCCGCTACGATCCGTCTGCAATTGGTCAAAGTGGATGGCTTTTTCTTTTGCCGCATCAATACCCTTGGCATCAAAATTAAATGTTACACCGCGATAAGTAAGGGCCTTGTTAGTTGTTGCAATGGCCACGTTTGTGGTCACTTTTTGGCCATTTGGTGCTGTGAAGGTCATAGGTGTTGAGTCGAAATGGTAGAGGTGCCCATTAAGAATGTCCCATTGGTCAATAGTTGACCATTGTGATTGTCGGACACTGCTATATTTAGATCCAAGAATCTTACCATCATATTGATAAGGACCTTCTTTGATTTTACCATCAGTATCTGTGATATAGACGTCTTTAAGTTCATAATCATTTTCACCAGTACGCTTGAACTCAGGATAGAGACCGTTTGTCAAGAGTTTTCCATCTGTGCTAAAGAGCTGAGAGTTGACAACTCCTGTGTAGAGACTTCCTTTAGAGGTATCATTATCAGAATAGTCGCTACCGTAGTAACGGTCGCCATCAACTTCAAACCAACCTGTCTTGAAGGCACCATCACTTCCTGCGTAGTAGATTGTTTCAGAGAAGTCACCGTAATGGTCAGTGGATGTATCATGATAAAAGGCGTTGCGAAGGACAGCACCAGTGTCTTTGTTGGCGAAGTAGTGTTTATCACCTATGGTGAAGAAAGCACCTCGGACTTGTTGGCCCTTATCGTTAAAGTAGTAGAGGTCCTTGTTAATAGTTTGTAAACCAGTGACCTTTTTACCATTAGCATCATAGTAGTACCATTCTTGATCGCTACCTTGAACAAATTGGTTTCGATTTGAGGTTTGAGCAGTTTTAAGAGTCGCCACACCATTGCTATCAAAGTTATAGACCGTACCGTTTAAGGTAAGTGAGCGATTAACCCACTTGTCACCTGTATTTGGATCGAAGTAGTAGGTTTTGCCGTCAATAGTAACCAGTTGTCCCTTGGCTTGGACACCATATTCGTGGAAATAAAGGTTCTGTCCGTTAATGGTTTGGAAACCAGATACGGCTTTACCATCAGCTCCGAAGTAGTACCAAGAGTTATCTCTATTAACGAATTGGTTGGTTACTGGATTTCCATTGTCTTTGTCGAAATAGTAGATATCGTTATCGTAGTAAAGGAAGTCCCCTTTGACTTGTTGACCACTATCATTGAAGTAGTGAAGGCTACCATCTACCGTTTGAAAGCCATGAAGCGCTTTACCGTCTTTACCAAAGTAATACCAATTCCCTTTATCGTCAGAAACATAACGGTTGGTTACCATAATACCAGTCTTAGGATCAAAGTAATACTGTTGTCCGTTTAGGTTTTGAACGCTTGTCTTATAGTCGGATTGGCTACGGTCTAGGAATTCGGTTTGGAAACCAAATGGGGCTGAGAAGCCTTTAGTTGCCTTGTAATTGTCGAAGTAGTACCAGTTGCCCGACTTATCTGAGACAAAGACAGAATCAGGTTGATTACCAGTAGCATCAAAGTAGTAAAGATTGCCATTCTCAGTGATGAAGTCATCTTTTACCATCTTGCCATCTTTGTCAAAGTAGTAATAACCAAAGTATTTATGGTTTGCATAATCAAGATATTGGCGACCTGTTACACGACGTCCATTGTCTTTATCGAAATAGTAGCTATCACCATTAATAGTGACGATTTCGTTTTTAGCTTGTCGACCATCTTCGTGGAAGTAGAGGTTAAAGCTATCGATGTTCTGAGCACCAGTGACGGGTTTACCATCTTTGCCGAGGTAATACCAGTTGTGGTTGTTGTCTTCAATAAACTGGTTGCGTTTGTTCGTTTCAGGTAGAACTGCTGTCAAACGACCTTGGGCATCAGCTTTGTAGGCTTGACCATCAATGTTGATAGAGGTATTGGTTACCTTACGTCCATTGGCTTTGTCATAGTAGTAAGATTGTCCATTTTCAGAGATAATCTCACCTTTTGCCTGTTTGCCATCCTCGTGGAAATAAAGGTCGAAATGGTCAACGTTTTTGGCACCTGTCAGATTTTTCCCGTCTTTAAGGTAGTACCAGTTGCCCTCAGCATCACTATTGAATTGACCGCCAGAAACGACAGCAGTTTCAACAGATTCTGGTGCTTGACTGTTTACTTCAGTGACTGTGCTAGCTGTTTCTGAAGTTGAAGTAGCAGTTCTCGTTTCGCCACTAGACAAATTGTAAGTGCTGCTTGCTTGGTCTTCTTTAAGGGCTGGCTGCTTATCAGTTGTATCAGTTGCACTATTGGTTGCGACTTGATCAGCTTTTGTCGTAGCTACAGTTGTTTCTGTGACGACAAGATCAGGATCCTGACTGACGCTTTCAGGCGTGCTAGCTGAGGTAACTTGATTGGCAGCTTGCTCGTCGGCAGAGACACTAACTCCAATCAATGAGGCACCAAGTGCCAAACCAGACACGGCAATGGTAACCCATTGTTTTTTCACTTTATGAAGTTTAAAATGAACTTTATTTTCCATAAAAGTTCCCCTTTTCCTTTTTAATGACCCCATTCTAACATCTTTCATTAGAAGAATCAAACGCATTCATAAGATTTTCATGTTTTTTTCTAAAAATTGAAAATTCTTTCTAGGTAAGGATTTGAGAAACAAAAAAGAATGATAAATGACTACTTTAGCAAGCTTCTTTTAATCGAGATGTATGTAAAATTAAAAAGTAAGCACTGGAAGTCCCCATCTTCAACATAGCATTCACCAATAAAAGTATAAAAATACAGAAAAAAGTCCATTTAGGCCAAGAAATATGGTATAATAGTTCGGTATTTCGCAAAAAATGGAGTATAAAAATGAGTATTTTTCGTAAAAAGGATGTCGGTCTCGCTCAGACTGAGATGAAACGACATCTGACCCTTAGGGATGTAGTCCTTCTGGGAATCGGTGCCATGGTTGGGACAGGAATCTTTACGATTACTGGTACCGCGGCATCGACTCTGGCTGGTCCTGCCCTGATTATTTCGGTCTTGATTTCAGCCGTGTGTGTTGGGATGTCAGCGATTTTCTTTGCTGAGTTTGCCTCACGTTATCCATCAGCCGGTGGTGTTTATGGTTATCTCTATGCTGTCTGGGGGGAGTATCCTGCCTGGATGGGTGGCTGGTTGACCATGATTGTCTTTATGAATGCCGTATCCAGTGTTGCCTCTGGTTGGGGTGCCTACCTCAAGGGGCTACTAGCTAGCTTTGGTCTTAAGTTGCCTCAAGCCATCAGTGGACCTTTCAATCCCAGTCAAGGCACTTACATTGACCTCCTGCCAGTCTTGGTCTTGGTCTTGGTGACGGCTCTTCTTCTCATGAATTCTAAGCAGGCTTTGCGTTTGAACTCCCTCTTGGTAGTGCTCAAATTTTCAGCCTTGACGGTCTTTATCTTAGTGGGGCTCTTCCATTTGAATCCTAGCAACTGGGCAGATTTTGCACCATTTGGCTTTGGACAAATTTATGGAGGAAAGACAGGAATTATGGCAGGTGCTTCCCTCATGTTCTTTGGATTCCTTGGTTTCGAGTCTATCTCTATGACCGTAGACGAGATTAAAGAACCGCAAAAGAACGTTCCTAGAGGTATCGTTCTTGCCTTGATTATTGTGGCTTCACTCTATGCAGTGGTTTCGCTGGTCTTGACAGGAGTGGTTCACTATACCAAGTTGAATGTCGACGATGCTGTGGCTTATGCCCTTCGCTATATCGGTATTTCTTGGGCAGCCAACTACGTCTCTGTGGTTGCAATTATGACCTTGATTACGGTATGTATTTCAATGGCCTACGCCCTTAGCCGTATGGTTTATAGCCTGGCGCGTGATGGTTTCCTTCCTCAAACCTTCCAAAAGGTTTCAAAGACTAATAAGGTTCCACATCATGCGACACTTTTAACAGGAGTTTTGTCAGCTATCTCAGCAGGTATCTTCTCCTTGGCCAATATGGCATCATTGGTTAACATTGCGACCTTGGCTTACTTGGTCCTCTTGGCTATTGCTCTCATTATTCTTCGTAAGGACAAGGGCTTGCCACAGAAGGACGAGTTCAAGGTTCCATTTGTTCCGGTTTTGCCTATTATTTCAATTATCGTCTGCCTCTCCTTTATGAGTCAGTACAGTTGGCAGACATGGTTAGCCTTTGGCTTGGCAGTGCTAATCGGTTCAGTTATCTATGCCTTTTACGGTTACAAACATTCTAAGTATTAAGATGAAAATGATAGTGCCATCTGGCCTATCATTTTTTGATATAATGGAGGAAAGTAAAAGCAGGAGTAGATTGATGACATCAGACCAGATGTGGCAAGCCTATAAAATTTTAAATCAGACAATCGGAGATAAGATTGATGCCTGGGCCTTTGGCGTGGAAGCAGATTATTTGGCAGAACTCGTATTGATGGGGCAAAAGACAGCAACCAGTTCAGCTTTTGACTTGTATGCAGTGGGGGATGAACCATTGCCCAAGGAAAATGAACTGAGCGTCATTCTTGATAGTAAGGAAAATGCTATTTGTATTATTGAAACGACGAAAGTTGAGGTTATCCCATTTAAAGAGGTTTCTGAAAACCATGCCTACAAGGAAGGTGAAGGAGATCGAACCCTAGCTTACTGGCAAAAGCTTCATGAAAACCTCTTTAGCAAATGGTTGCATGAGGTTGGACTACATTTTAGTCAGGACAGTCTAGTTGTGTTGGAAGAATTTAGAGTTGTTTATCCTATAGATTGAAAGTTCCCATAGTTTTGGGGATTTTTTTACTTTAAGGAAAGATTAACCTTTCTTTAAGTCTTGTCTTAGGTTTCTTGTGTTTAATAGAGGCATCTCAAAAGTAAGAAAGAGGTCCAAGATATGACATACAAAGATACGAAACAAACACAAGAACGTTACGCCATTAAAAAATCATCAAAATGGAAAACTGCAGGTTCAGTCCTAGTAGCGAGCTTAATTTTTGGTAGCTCGGTCATCTTAAATGAAAATAAGGCTTCAGCCGATGAGACTAACACCGAATCAACACTCTCAACGGTTACGACGGGTGAAACCACTGCCGATTTGATTGAAGAAAGTGTTCAGACCGACAATACATCAGAAACTACTGAAACAAGCACAGAATCGGCTACAAGTACTTCAACTGCGGCTTCAACTTCAGACACTGATTCGTCAACAATAAGTACAACAAGTACGACAGAGGACACGACTGCTACATCAACAAGCAGTGAAACATCTGATGATTCAAGTACTTCCGCAACTCCAGAAGCAAGTTCTTCTGAAACTGCTGAAAGCACAACTAGTGAAACCTCAGCATCTGAAACGAACAATGCAGACGAAAACACTAGCTCTAATACAAGCTCAAGCACCACTGAAGCCACTGCATCTGAAACAGCTTCAGTGTTAACCAACAGCGCCTCAGATTCAGCTACTGAAACGACGACAACTGAGTCTGAAGATAGTGATTCAGAAAGCTCAACGACAACGATTACTTTCAATGGAACAACCGTGGTAACAAGTGATAGCGATACTGTCACAGTTGATGGAACGACAATTACCATCAATCAAGCAGGATCATACACTTTGACCGGAAATGGTTCAAGCTATACCATTATTGTGTCAGGTAGCGTGACAGATCCAGTTACAATCTACTTGGATGGTGTGACCTTAACGGATTCGTCTATTACTTCCAATTCTTCAGCAGAATTGACTGTTAATGTCCTTTCAGACAGTTCTATTTCTTCGACGTCTGCTAATGCGATTGAAGCCGCTGGTGCCTTAACAATCACGAGTGGTACTGGAAGCACCCTTACCCTTTCAAGTACTGAAAAACACGCCATTAAAGCTGATAGTGTAACGGTTGACTCTGTAACGCTTGATTTGACTTCTGAGGCCAAGGATGGCATCAATGCGACGACAGCTGTAACCATTAAAAATGCCACAGTTAACATCACAGCAACTGATGATGGTATTCAAGTCGAAGACGAAACAGATGTGAATAGTGGTGATTTGACAATTACTGACTCAACGGTAACCATTAATGCGACTGATAAAGGTATCACAGTTACGGATGAATTAACTGTTGAGGGTAATTCTAAAGTAACGGTCGTGGCAGGTGACGAAGGCCTTGAAGGACGTTATATCAATTTGACAGGTGGAACCGTTGACATCACTGCTGGAGATGACGGTATTAACGCCACTGAGTGGACGACCAAGGACAGTGCTGATACTTCAAGCCTAACCAACTCGACTTCTGATTTGGAAAATGAAGTTGCCATCAATATTGACGGTGCAACGGTTACAATCGTAGCAGACGGTGACGGTATCGACAGTAACGGGAATGTGACTGTTAAAAGTGGTTCTCTCTATGTCGCTCAGACAAGTGCTGATAATGCCGCTATCGACTACGATGGAACAGGCATTATCTCGGGCGGTACCGTTTGGGCCATTGGTAACCAAGGAATGGCTCAGGCCTTTACAACAGGTTCAAGCCAATCTTATATCATGGCTAACATTTCAGGTAGTGCAGGAGACACTATCACAGTCACTGATAGTTCTGGAAATGTTATTGCCACAACGACAGCGACGTCTTCATTTGGAAATGTGGTCTTTAGTACCGAGAGTCTAACTTCGGGTGAAACCTATACCATCACGACCTCAAGTGGGTCAAGTGCCACTGCAACAGCTACTGAAGAAGGCACAAACAACGGTCCTGGTGCAGGTGGAATTGGTGGCTTCCCAGGTGGAAGCTTTGACAATACCTCAATGTCTGATAATTTCGGAGGCTATGGGGGACCGACTAGCTATGGCGGAAGCTCTACCAATACTGGTAGTATTAACACACCATGGGGCCAATCTACTTCGACAAGTTTTGAGAATACGACAAGCACAAGTAGCACGAGCTCAACAAGTCAAACGTCTAATACAGGACGTCCTACCCCACCAAACTTTGCTAGTCAAACAAGTAGTTCAAGCTCTACAAATACTAGCATTACGACAGGCAATAGTGCTAGTCAACCAGCTACCAATGCTTCAGCACTGACAGCGACAAACACAGCCTTGTCAAGTCAAAACACGTCAACTTCAAAAACTACAATCCCTAAAGTGTCGTCTCTTGAATCACAAACAACAGTTGCAAATCAGTCAGCAGAAGTACAGCCCGCACAGGCAAGGACAGATAAGACAAGTAGCACCCAACAACAAAATCAAGAGACAGCTGAGAAGTTGAATAAGATTTTCACTCAAAATCAAAGTTCCCAAGCGGAATCAAAAGGTCAGCTAAGAGAAGTTTCCAACCAAAAGGAAGCTACAAAAACAAATGTTCAGACTGATTTTGCTCAAAAACAAAATAGTCAGACAAGCTCTAAGGCTAATCAGTCTGCTAAAAGTTCACAAAGTAGCCAAGCAAACCAATCAACGTTACCAGATACTGGTGATGTGAGTAGCTTGGGACTAGGCGCATTAGGAGCTGTACTTATGACAACATCATTTGCACTTAAAGGAAGCAAGCATTCTCGTAAGTAATTTCAGTTTAGAAAACATATAAAAAGAAGTTCTCTTGCCAAATGGCTTGAAAACTTCTTTTTTGTCTTATTTTTTAAAGCTATTTTTAAGGCCTTCAACAGCACCTTCAATGCCTTCTTTAACATCTTCGAGACCGTCTTTTGCTTTTGCTACAACTTTTTCAACAGCACCTTCAATTTCAGTCTTTTTGTCGCCAGTCAGTTTACCAGCACCCTCTTTAAGAGCACCTTTAGCTTGATTCAATTTATCTTCGATTCCCATGATAGAACCTCCTTTTTATGATGAGACCATTGTAGACAATATTAAACGGTAATGCAAGTATTTTGTTTAATAAGTGACAACATTAATCTTTCCTTTATCATATTCAGCGATGAAGATATCTGAAATGTTGTCATATCCCATTTTTTGAAGCTCTTCATTTAACCAATCCTCCGTTTTACCAATAGTATCAAGAATTTCTGTTTGAATGACCCCATCAGTAACGATTGGGTATTTCGGATTTTCATCACCCGCACGAACCACAATCAATTGGCCGTTCTGTTCAATAACTGCACGTTTAACCTCTTTGAGTTGAAAAATTCCTTGAGAACGTAATTTTAAAGCGACATCAGAAGCTGAAAGTCCTATAGAGCGACAAGCTTCAGGATCTAGTTGACCCTGTTTGATGATGACGGTTGGTTTACCGTCAATCAAATGTTTGATAAAGTGAATATTGGTGATGAGCCATTTAAGAAGTAAAATCAAAATCGTCCAAATAATCAAAATCACGATATATTGGAGGATTGAAACGGTACTACTATAAATTGTACCACCGAGGATTGCACCAAGAACAAAGTTCTGTACTTGGTCAGTAGCTGAGCTAGGTGCTAGGTTTCCTTTACCTGTTAAATTGATAACAAAGACGAGTGAAATAAGCCCCAAAGCTAGTTTAATTGCAACAGTAAGATAAAAAGATGTCATTTTTTAACCTCCACGAGTTCAACATCAGACTTGTAAAGTTTTATTTGTTCTAGCAAGTAGCTGTCAGGTTCTGAACCTGAGATGGCACGATAGTACTTGTTTCCAACTTTGAGGATAGCGCCATCTGTAGTAGTAGAAGTATTGACATAAACCTTGCTCTTATCAACGTCAAGATTTTTAGACACAACCTCGATAAAGTGAAGAGATGCTCTAAATTGGTCGTTGTTAGATTGATTGCTTTGGAAATTACTGATAGCAATTAGAACCACGGCAACTAAGGTTAAAATAGAAATAATAGAGAGTTCACGAAACTTAGTATCATGGCGTTCTTTGAAGGCTTTAAAAGCAAATACACCGGTCACTAAAATAAGTCCTGCAGTAATGGCAACCATAACCCAGTTTTGTTGGCTAATCTGACTTAGCACATAGTCATAGGAATAGAATTTCATTGAGAGATTTCCTTTCATAATATCAATAACATTATAGGTTAAAAATTTGTGTAATTCAAATAGATGAATTTAGGAAAACGTTTAACTGGACATATTTTTTTAGGTGTCTATTAAGGTTAGTGATCCGGAAAGTTAGCCTGCTAATTCTGTTCTTTTCTTTATAAGTTTGTTGAATTTTTCACAAATTATGCTTATAATTGAGGTAATCAACAATCAGAACTTGCCTAAATTTTTCGAGAATCAGAAGTCTGGTAACTTAAAGAGATTGGTTATTTTATGTAAGACTTCACTGTTAATCTCTAAGAGAGTCAACACCTTTTCTTGAATTCCAAAAAATGTTAAGGCCTCTCGTTCCTAGAAAAAGGAGTAATTATGTCTGAACCATTATTTTTACAATCTGTTATGCAAGAAAAAATCTGGGGTGGTACGCATTTGCGTGATGTCTTTGGCTACGACATTCCAAGCGACCATGTCGGAGAGTACTGGGCTATTTCTGCTCACCCAAATGGTGTTTCTACTATTAAGAATGGTCGTTATGCCGGTCAAACTTTAGATGTTCTTTATGCAGAGCATCGTGAATTGTTCGGCAATCGCAAGGAACCTGTCTTCCCACTTTTGACTAAGATTTTGGATGCCAATGATTGGCTCAGTGTGCAAGTCCATCCAGATGATGCTTATGGACTTGAACATGAAGGTGAACTTGGTAAAACAGAGTGTTGGTATATCATTGCTGCTGAACCAGGTGCAGAAATTATTTATGGCCACAATGCCAAATCAAAAGAAGAACTGCGTCAGCAAATTGAAAGTAAGGATTGGGAAAATCTTTTGACTAAGGTTCCAGTTAAAGCAGGTGATTTCTTCTATGTGCCAAGTGGTACCATGCATGCTATTGGTGCAGGTATCATGGTTCTTGAAACACAACAATCTAGTGATACGACCTACCGTGTTTATGATTTTGACCGTAAAGATGATCAAGGTAACCTGCGTGAACTCCATCTTGAAAAATCTATCGATGTCCTTAATATCGGTGAGCCAGCCAACAGTCGACCAGTCACAACAAAAATAGATGACCTCAAATCAACGCTCTTAGTAGCAAGTGATTTCTTCGCCGTTTATAAATGGGAAATCTCAGGTAAGGCTGATTTTGAAAAGACTGCTGATTACAGTTTGTTTAGTGTACTTGACGGTCAAGGAAGCCTCTTAGTCGATGATCAAGAATACCCAATTGCAAAAGGCAGCCACTTTATTCTTCCTAGCGATGTTGAAGCATGGCAAATTAAGGGAAACCTTGAACTGATTGTCAGTCACCCATAATCAAAATATCAAACTAGACGAGATGAGAATCTTGTCTAGTTTTTTCGTACAAGGATACAGAAAATTTGCAATTTTAAAAACCTTTGTAAATACGTTTCAATAGCTTGAAGTTCCAAACTAATCATGTCATACTAAATGAGTTGACTAAAATTATAATAAACAAGTTGTGTCTATTTGGGCATAAGATCTTGTTTGTTTTAGATTGGAGAAACTTATGTTAAAAAAGGGAAGCCTTACAGCTTTATTGTTGTTTGGTATGTTCTTTGGAGCGGGAAATCTGACTTTTCCGCCTCAGCTAGGCTTTGAATCTGGAGGTCATTTTTGGCCTGCGATTGCAGGGTTTGTCCTATCGGGTGTTGGTATTGCCATCTTAACGCTGGTGATTGGAACCCTAAATCCTAAGGGTTACATTCATGAGATTTCTCAAAAAATCTCGCCTAAGTTTGCCCTAGTCTATTTGGCAGTACTTTATCTGTCCATTGGTCCTTTCTTTGCCATTCCTAGAACGGCCGCCACCGCCTTTTCAATTGGCTTCTCTCCTTTGATTGGAAGTGGACATACTAGCCTTTGGCTCTTTGTCTTTACCGTAATCTACTTCGCTCTAGCGCTTTGGATTGCCATGAATCCATCTAAAATTCTAGATAGTATTGGACGTATATTGACGCCTATCTTTGCCATCATGATTGTTGTCGTTATCGTGGCAGGAGTATTTAAATATGGTGGTTACAATC
>OKVP01000176.1_pt1 | contig 26920 bp, 24 predicted proteins | sample 1604821 | NCBI WGS metagenome assembly OKVP01 (sample SAMN01760946, study PRJEB22395) | human gut metagenome | reverse complement strand
ATCGATGGTAATAATCAATTCACCATCAGATATCATGCAACTACTGATAAGGACACTATAGTTTCCTTCTCTAACCATTTATACTGGGACATTAATGGAATTCAAAATATATCTAATGATTCCTTATATATAAATGCCTCTAAATGGGGAACAAACGATGGTAAGAGTCAGTTAGTAACTGGAATCGACAATGTTCCTGAATGCATGGATTTTAGAAACATGTCTGTATTAGGACCTAAGCTCGATGTCATCGAAAAGACAATCTGGGAAAAAACAATAGATCACTTATTCGTCTTCGATAAAGTTCAAGAAGATAAACCTCAAGTCATTTATAAAGGTGGAAAAGTTAAGTTGTCATTGTTCACTGACTTCGAAGCTATAAACATCTACGCTGATGCTTCATGCTCTAAATATGAGTTTGAAAATTTAGAAGGTCTTATCCTTCATAACAGACGTGCTTTGGCTCTAGAGCCTCAGCAAATAGCTTTAGGCTTATCCCATATAACACTTAAAGCCGGCGACTCAGTCAATCATTACGAAACATATTTAATCGAAGATAACGATTAATCAAAAAAGAGATTGCCAAACAGCAATCTCTTTTTTTAAAACTTTCTAGCTACAATTTCAAATTGCTTCTATTTGTTTATCGAGTCTTTTATTAATTATCGACTTTACTATAACTATGGCTAAGTAAATAAATAACATGGTCAATCCAATAGATAAGATAGGGTCGAAGAAATAAACTGATTCAACTAAATCTCCATCCCAATACTTGGTCTTATATATCAATCCAGGAAAAGTATAAACATAATTATATTCAATGTTTGGAAGAGCAGCTCCAAAGTAATTCAAACTATATCCAAAGAAAGACCAAGATCCAATTAAGAAAACTAATAATGTTGTCCAATCAAATAAAGTTTTATAACATTTTCTAAATATGGCTTCTCCTAATAGAACTAATGTTATTAAGTCTTGAAATATATATAACATCCAAACACCTAATTCACCATTTTTATATCCAGTTAAACCTATAATCATATTTATAAGTCCGAAGAATAACATTATCGATATCACAATCAAAGAATAATACTTGTCATAGATATTTGCAGAATATTCCTTTTGAATGTCTTTATCTGTTTTTCTTAAACTTAGTTTATATGATTGCTTTGCAGTCAATCCTTTATTTGAAAATTCATAGTAATATGTTCCAGTCGACTTAAAGTATTTCATCACATTATCATGGCTTGCTTCACCATAAGGTCTCAAACTATTCCAAATGTGATACTTAATAAATTTCTCTTTAGCCATATTATCATTAATCAAGAGTAGATTGAATTAACTCGAAAAGTAGCGAAATTATAATCAAAGAATTCATAACAACCTCCCTCTGTTTTTTTTATACTAAAGCCTAAAATTAAAATTGTCAATGAAAAAGCAATGATAATTAACTACTATTGATTATAAATATCAAAAAAAGCACCAGTAAAACTGGTGCTAAAGTCTAACCTTACAATATGATTAGTCGTTGTCAACGAACGGAAGTAATCCCATGAAACGAGCGTTTTTGATAGCCTTTGCCAACATACGTTGATAACGTGCGCTGGTTCCAGTTGTAGCTCTAGGTGTGATCTTTCCGTTAGGTGAGATAAACTTCTTCAAAGTCTCAACATCCTTGTAATCGATGTTCTTGATGTGATTCTTGGTGAAGTAGCATACCTTTTTACGAGTGAATTTCTTTTTCACAAACATAGTTCATGCATCCTTTCTTTAATTATTATCAAATCGAATACTAGAATGGCAAATCATCGTCAGATGTGTCGATTCCTTCCACAGGTGCGTCAGCTTTAGAAGATGAAGAGAAGTCATCACTAGGTTCGCTAGGCTCATTACGTGAAGCACTGTCGCGTTTTGTTTCCAAGAACTGAACAGTATCACATACGACTTCTACAACACTAACTTTCCTATTGTCCTTAGACATATAGGTTCTTTGCTGAAGTCTTCCATCCACAGCTACAAGGCTTCCCTTGTGAGTGAATTTAGCGACATTTTCAGCAGTGTTTCTCCAAGCAACACAAGAGATGAAAGAGACAGTTGCCTTTCCATCTCTAGATGGAATTCCATCCACAGCAAGAGTGAATGTTACGACGCTAGAATCAGAAGTAGTTTTTCTTAACTCTGGATCTCTAGTAAGTCTTCCGACCAATACGACACGATTTACTGCCATTTGAAATGTTTCCTTTCTAGTTGATTACTAGGCATTAGCCTTAGTGATCAAATAACGGATAACATTTGCGTTGAGACTAGCAAGACGTTGGAATTCCTTAAGAGCTTTGCTCTTGTCGGGATCAGCCTCAATCTCAAGGATGACGTAGTATCCTTTTTTGAAACCTTCCATCTCATAAGCGAAGTCTTTGAGACCCCACTCAGTGGTCTTGTTAACGACTGCACCATTATTGGTGAGGATGTCAGCAAGCTTAGCGATTTCAGCCTTGGTAGCTTCTTCGCCGAGTTCAGGTTTAAGGACATACATGATTTCGTACTTTCTCATGTTCTTTTTCCTCCCTTTGGACATGACGGCTATGTACAGCATTTCTGGTGCATAGCAGAGAGCTTTGTTAAATATTCACAAAGCTAAATAATTATAAAGATGTTTTGTCTTAAAGTAAAGAGAAACAAGCATATCACCTAATGTTATCCATAATATATGTGCCTGTTTAATAGTGAAAGAATCAAATTCTTTTTTTAATATTTAAGATCTAATCAACTATGGAAATAAAAATAGCTCTGCCGAAGCAGAGCTATATTGTTTCAATAGGAACTAATTAGTCAAGAATATCGATGACGGTTCCTGCACCAACGGTGTGGCCACCTTCACGGATAGCGAACTTAGTGTTCTTCTCGATAGCGACCTTCTTGATCAACTCAACGTTGAACTCGACGTGGTCACCAGGCATGACGATCTTGCTTCCTTCTTCCAAAGAGATGACACCAGTGACATCAGTTGTACGGAAGTAGAACTGAGGACGATATCCATCAGCGAAAGCAGTATGACGTCCACCCTCTTCCTTGGTCAAGATGTAAACTTGAGCACGGAACTTTGCATGAGGAACGATGGTTCCAGGCTTGGCGATAACTTGACCACGGACTACTTGGTCACGATCGACACCACGGAGCAACATACCGATGTTGTCTCCAGCCTTTGCATAATCCAAGGTCTTACGGAACATTTCGAGTGAAATGACGGTGGAAGTACGAGTAGGCATCAAACCAACGATTTCAACAGAGTCGTTAGACTTGATTTCACCACGCTCAACACGTCCAGTGGCGACGGTTCCACGTCCAGTGATGGTCATAACATCTTCGACAGCCATCAAGAAAGGCTTCTCGATATCACGGACAGGATCAGGGATGGACTCGTCGCAAGCATTCATCAAATCGACGATGCATTGCTCATCAGCAGATCCAGATTCAGCTTCAAGAGCCTTCAAAGCAGATCCACGGATGACAGGGCAGTTCTCTCCGTCAAATCCGTTCTTGCTCAAAAGGTCACGGACATCCATCTCAACGAGATCGATGAGTTCAGGATCATCGACTTGGTCACACTTGTTGAGGAAGACAACGATGTAAGGAACACCGACCTGCTTTGCAAGCAAGACGTGTTCACGGGTCTGAGGCATAACACCATCAGTAGCAGCGACGACGAGGATAGCTCCATCCATCTGAGCAGCACCGGTGATCATGTTCTTGACGTAGTCAGCGTGTCCCGGGCAGTCGACGTGAGTGTAGTGTCTCTTAGCAGTCTCGTATTCAACGTGAGCGGCGTTAATGGTGATACCACGAGCCTTCTCTTCAGGAGCGGCGTCGATTTGGTCATAAGCCATAGCCTTGGCCTCACCCTTCTCGGCGAGAACCTTGGTAATAGCAGCAGTAAGAGTTGTCTTACCGTGGTCGACGTGTCCAATTGTACCGATGTTAACGTTCGGTTTGCTTCTATCGAATTTCTCCTTTGCCATAAGCTTTTATAAGCCTCCTTAAAAATTGGTTTGCCAGCATTGCTATGTAGCCTTATAAATATACATTAGTAAGGCTTTTTTTTCAATAAAGGCCCATAGCTGGTGTAGAGCCATTGAAAGCGTTTTATGTAGGTTTTTAACTAACGAATCAAATTCGACTAATTGCCAGCACCTGTACGGGCTTTGACAATTTGTTCCTGGATGGACTTAGGAACTTCTTGATACTGAGCAAATTCCATAGTGTAGATACCACGGCCTTGAGTCATAGAACGAAGATCGTTGATGTATCCGAACATGTTTGCAAGAGGTACCAAAGCACTAATGACTTGAGCATTACCTTTGGAGCTTGTATCAGTAACTGTTCCACGTCTTGAGGAAATATCTCCTAAAACAGTACCGAGATATTGTTCAGGAGTGGTGATCTCAGCCTTGACAATAGGTTCAAGGATGACAGGGTCACACTTTTGAGCTGCAAGTTTGAAGGCGATTGAAGATGCCATCTTGTAAGCAGCTTCGGAAGAGTCGACAGGGTGTGATGATCCATCCATCAACTCAGCCTTGATGTCAATTGCAGGATATCCAGCAACCAAACCATGGGCAGTAGCTTCTACCAAACCATCGATTGAAGGTTTGATGAATTCCTTAGGAATACGACCACCAGTGACTTCATTCTGTGTCTCGATTCCCTTACCAGGGTTAGGTGAGAACTTGAAGATAACGTGTCCGTATTGTCCGTGTCCACCAGATTGCTTGATGTACTTACCTTCACAGGTAGCAGACTTACGAATAGTTTCCTTGTAAGCAACTTGAGGAGCACCTACGTGTACAGGGATGCCGTAGTCATCTCTCAAACGGGTGCAGTTAACATCGAGTTGGAGTTCTCCGACACCAGCAATGATGGATTGTCCAGTTTCCTTATTTGTGTAGAAGTGGAAGGTAGGATCCTCTTCACAGAACTTCATAAGGACTACAGCCATCTTATCAGTGTCAGTGTGTTTATCAGCTTCGATAGCCTCAGAGATAAGAGGATCTTGGAACTTGATAGATTCAAGATATATAGGATTCTCTTCAGTGCAGAGGGTATCACCAGTCTTCGTGGACTTGAGACCGATAATAGCTGCGATTTCTCCAGCTCTGACTTCGGAGACATCCTCTTCAGAGTCAGCGTTCATAAGAACAATTCTGGAGACACGCTCAGTGACATTACGAGTAGCGTTGTACAAGTATGAACCATTCTTCAAGGTACCAGAGTACACACGGAAGAATGTGAGCTTACCAAATTGGTTGGTAGTAATTTTGAATGCGAGTCCAACGAAAGGTGCATCTGAAACAGGCTTGCACTCGACATCATTTCCATCCTTGTCTTTTCCAACAGCAGCAGGAATATCCAAAGGTGAAGGCAAATAGTCGACAATAGCGTCGAGCAATGTTTGAATACCTTTAGAACGGAATGAAGCTCCAGCGAGAACAGGGTGGAACTTGTGAGAAATGGTTCCACGACGTAAAGCGGCCTGAATTTCTTCGACAGTAGGTTCTTTTCCTTCAAGAACTTCCATCATGATTTCGTCATCGTTGTTGGCCAATTCATCCAACATCATTTGACGCCACTCTTGGGCCTTCTCCATATACTCAGCAGGAATTTCAATTTGAGTAGGAGCAGGAATGGAGTTAGTTCTAGGATCTACTTCATTAACCCACTTCCATCCTATCATCTTGACCAAGTCGATGACACCATAGAATTCCTTCTCAGTTCCCAAAGGATACTGAATAGCAATTGCGGTTGCACCAAGCTTTTCCTTGATTGAGTGGAAAGACATCTCGAAATCAGATCCGATAGAATCCAACTTGTTGACATAAACGATTGAAGGAACGTTGTATTTATCAGCCTGTCTCCAAACAGTTTCAGTTTGAGGCTCAACACCGTTCTTTCCATCCAAAACAGCAACAGCTCCGTCCAAAACACGAAGTGAACGCTCGACTTCAGCTGTAAAGTCGACGTGTCCCGGAGTATCAATCAAGTTAATACGATACTCTTCCTGAGTTGTTCTTTCCTTCCAAAGACAGGTAGTACAAGCGGATTGAATAGTGATACCACGCTCTTGCTCCTGCTTCATGAAGTCGAGTGAAGTATTACCATCATCGATGTTACCTATCTTGTGGGTACGTCCGGTATAGAACAAAATACGTTCAGATGTAGTTGTCTTACCAGCATCGATGTGGGCCATAATTCCAATATTACGGACATGGTCCTCGGCAATAGCTTCAAACGACTGTACGTTTGAGTCTTCCTTATTAGCCATTTTTATGGTTTCCTCTCTATATTTTGAGTCTTAGGACGACTAGTAGCGGTAGTGAGCATAGGCCTTGTTGGCTTCAGCAGTCTTCAAGGTATCTTGCTTCTTCTTTACAGCACCACCGACACCATTTGCAGCGTCGATAATTTCTCCAGCAAGCTTGTCTACCATGGTCTTCTCATTACGGAGGCGAGCATAGTTGACGAGCCAACGGAGTCCAAGGGTAACCTGACGGTCAGCAGAGACTTCGACAGGTACTTGGTAGTTAGCAGCACCGACACGACGAGCCTTGAGCTCGATTTCAGGCATGATGTTTCCAAGAGCGAGTCCGAAGACATCCATGGCAGGTTTGCCAGTTTTCTTCTCTACTTTTTCGAATGACTCATAAAGGATTCTTTGGGCAAGACCTTTCTTACCATCCTTCATGATCTTGTTGATGAGACGAGTAACAAGTTTGCTGTTGTACACAGGATCGGGAAGTACGTCTCTCTTCTCGATTGAACCATTCTTTCTAGGCATTGTTCATTAACTCCTAACTTTACTTCTTTTGGATCTCACCATTCTTCTTGGTTCCGTATTGAGATCTTGATTGCTTACGACCTTCGACACCGAAGCACTCAAGAGCACCACGGATGATGTGGTAACGCACACCAGGGAGGTCACGTACACGGCCACCACGGATCAAAACAACTTTGTGCTCCTGGAGGTTGTGTCCTTCTCCACCGATGTAAGCAGTGACTTCGTAGTTGTTAGTCAAACGAACACGAGCGTACTTACGAAGAGCGGAGTTAGGCTTCTTAGGAGTCATAGTTCCGACACGGGTGCAAACTCCACGCTTTTGAGGAGCTGGAGTGTTGTTCATCTTCTTGTTGAGAGAATCCCATCTCTTGCCCAATGCAGGAGAAAGGGACTTCTTTACGAGCCTGCGTCTCTCATGACGCACAAGCTGGTTAATTGTAGGCATTTATCTTATCCCTCTTAATTTTATGTCCACGATTCCGGGCGTTTCGTACTTGTCGCATAAAAAATACGAACATCTCCCGTTCGTGCGTTGATAATGATATCAGTTCCGGGCGTTTTGTCAAGCCTTTAAAGAGAATTTTTAATAAAAAAATAGTTGAAAAAGCAACATATTGAATGTAAAGCCCTAACATAAAAATGTCTACGGATTGCCGTAGACATTTTCTCTAAATAATATGTATTTATTTAGAACCTATTTCAGATCATTCAATGCAGCAATAAACTCAGACTTCTTCAAATATTTAAAAACCTCTTTATTCTTTTCAAGCAAATAAATGGAAGTACAATCGCCGTTACATTCAGAAGTACCGTTAAACAACTCACTGATATCTTTATCTTTATCTTTATCTTTACCGGTTTGACTAGCACCATCGTAGTCCACCAAAATTAGCCTATCATAGTTATTACCTGCTTCATTTTTATCAAAAGTAAATCCAGGAGATAATTGCGCTGGAGTACCATCAGGCATTTTTCCATCAGGTCCTTTCCAATTCTTGTAGAAATTAAACTTTTCACCATAATTGTATGAGAAACAAGAAACAGTCTTATTGCAATCAGCCATGTTAAATTTATAAACATAATTGGATGAAATCCAACGGTCAACACCTGATATACTGCTAGACCACGTCCATAAGTGATCAAGACCACTGACCGAATAGAAAACTATGTTCTTATTCTTTGTAAGATCAACATCTTGATCAGTTTTGATTGTAAACTTGCCATTATCTTTATCAGCAGTAATATGAATATCAAAGGAATTGGAATTCTTAGGTAAAGGCAAAGCTAAGTACTCAGTGTGTCCACGCTTGTCTTTAGGAGCTAATTTTGTTCCATCGTTCGTCTTAAATATAATACCTGTAGGTGCTGTTTGAGGCGTCATGATAAACCCGGTTTCATTTGTGTTCTTGAAAGAATTATCACAATTCCAAGCGTTATAAAGAGTCTTATAATCAATATGCAATGATTTATAACTCTTGTCAGCTATAGTATCAGAGCAATTCAAACGCAATGAAACTCCAAAATCTGTTCTATCATTCCAAAGCCATACATAATCTAAATCACTGTGAGAAGCGAAGTCACTATGGAAATAAATATTGTAATCACTAACTACCTTAGGAGTTGTAGGCTGCTTATTATTGATCCATTTAGTATCTTTAGGGACTAAAAATAGTATTCTAGATTTAGAAAAAGGGTATCCTATATTTTTCCTATAATCTTCAAATTTAGTAGAAGAATATGATTTAGCATCAAGCGGTTCACCCATGTCGCCACCATCAGAACTAGTGACATTTTTATTTCTTAATTCAATGCTCTCGTTTGTTAAATGATCTACTAACTTATACTGGGAATTTAATAAATCATATAAGTAAATTTCTGTCATGCTAGTATCTGAGCCTGTCATGCTAGTATCTGAGCCTGTCACGCTAGTATCTGAGCTTGTTATGCTAGTACCTGAGCGATAAAAGACACTAGATACAAAAGATCCTAAAGCATACTCTCCTTTAAACGGATATTTATACAATTCATTGACTGCTGAAGAAGAAACACCAAATACTTTCTTTGAATAGTTACCATTCTTTCCTATGAAAATATTGCCATTATCGCTGAAATTTTTTGAATTATCCAAGAATCCTGATTCGCTTTTAGCAAAATCGGCGTCTGTAGGAATCACGCCATCTCTACAATCTATGATTTTTAAGTAACTACCTGTATCTTTAAAGTTTTCTTCTATATCATCCACCTTCATATCAGTCTTAACTGTCTTTGAACTTTCATCAGGGAAGTACCAAAAAGAATAAGCAGTAGAAACAAAAGCGGTCATCAAAAAGATGAAGAGCATCAAAACAATAATAACATTTCTATTTAATAATGTTTTTCTTCTCATCTTATTCAAACCTCCTTTTATCTTTTAATATCCTCTTCACTATAAGGAATATATGTTTGCTTAGTAAAAGTAACAACTATGCAAAGGGATGCTTGATTACCAAATCTTTCCTTCATCAAAGCTTCATATCTATCAGTAAGTCTAAGATCGATTCTATCATAATAGAAGATATATACCATCAACACTATTGCTATAGCAAAGACTGAAATCAATCCCGTGCCAGATTGAATATAGATGACTATAGATCCTAATACTTGATTTTGATAGCCATCAAAAACTCCGACTATTCTATCCGATGTGACATTAATTTCACCCGACATAGAGGCTGGGTTTGCATCTCCTCTAAAGGTGAACAATTTATGCCCATCTTTTTCTCCTATAGAATAGACTCTATGAACTATTATCTTATCGTCCATTCTAAAAGCTACTATGTCATATACTTTTATTTGATCTTCGGATTTGAATTTATCGATTCCGATAAAAGCATACTGAGATATTCTCGTATTCATCCTATCTTTTGAATCTATACTACCATCTTTCAAATACTTGTTGCTCTCGTTGATAGATGCCATAGAAGAAGTCTGAACAACTAAATATGTCTTATCTCCAAAATAAGTAGTCTGGTCATTCGACTTCATCACAGTAGCCCAGACAAAGAAACCTATGAGAGCGACTAGGAATATCCCTACAATACTATTAGAAATAATATTCCCGACTTTTTTTCTCTTTTTTCTCTTATAGTAAGTTTCTATAAAAGATAGTTTTTTATTTTTCTTCTTATCATACTTCTCAACATCTTTATCCAAAATCTTAATTACTTCGTTATCTTCTAATTTGTTTTCTATACACTTTTTTCTATTAAAGTAATAAAAGGAGAAGATACAAATATAGACAATTGCAAAACACACCAATGATATTGCAGATACAATCAGTACCAATGTTGATAAACCCATATATACCTTCTTTCTTGTTATTATTTATTAAAAGGACACTGAAAAAGTAAAAGAAATCTTTGCATTACTAAAGATTTGAACTACATCTTTATAAAGATACACATTATCTTTAACTTCATCTAATTTATCAGTAATCTTAAAGCCGTCTGGAAAATTAAAAGATAGATTGTGATTGTCAGAGCAAAAGACGAATGTGTCCTTAGCATTATCCTTATCAGCTTCTCTAAGAGTAGAGCCATTCGAGCTCACTACATATTGAGCATCCTCTTGAACTTTACCTTCATCGCTTACTGTAAACTTGTTGTAAGAATCTGAAGGAGTACTTACTAGTTCAATATCTTGTCGCCACTGAATTCCATTATAAATTACTGTTCTTCTAGTAGGACTATCTGCTGGTATTGTTACATCTACATCCTTTTCATCAACCTTAATAAGTTTCTGATCTGGGATATTATCATGTGAATAAGGTAAATAGGACACATTCATAATATCGGCGACAGTCCTGTCAATATCAGGGACAGTCCTGTCAGCTACATATCCAGAATCAACTGTTAATTGCAAGTTAAATTTAAGTCTCCCTGCATTAGAAATTAATGCTCCTTTTGGAAGTAGATAATGTACATAAAACGGATTATTCAAATGGATTCTATCAGATTCAACAATTATTTTAGAATTCAAAGAAGGCGAACTAATATCTTCTACACTATTTTTATCATAATTAATGACTATCTTTCCAAAATCAGCAACACCTGTTATATTGGTAGGAATAGTTATGCTATCTCCTTTAATCGCATCATTTACAAAGTACCATGTTGAATATCCAACCCCAAATAATGATAAAATAGCAAAAAAAGGTACCACAAAACCAAATAACAATGATTTCATGTACCTTTTCATATAAGAACTCCTTTAGAACTGAAAGATTATTAGACTACTAAGCAACATCAATTTCAGCTTTAAAGCTAATATCAATGGTTTTACCAGATACAGCGGCCTTCATATCATCATATTCAGCCGATGTAGAAGGCTCTTTTGCATATGCAACAGTCACATTAGTATTTTGCAAATCAGAAGAAATTTTGAAAAACTCGTCAAATTTTTCTTTAGCATCGCCATCTACGGTTAATTTATATTGTTTTGTAAGAGTTAACTTAGTAGTGGAGGAAGTTTGGTCATCAGGTTGGTCCTTGTTAAGTTGGCCCCTGAGTGTGAAATTAACATATTTAGCAACTTCTGAAGGAATATTAATTGTAGTAGTTACTATATAAGAAGTTTCATTAACGAACGTATCATGAGTATTGAGATCTCCATCAGCATCTGCTATCAAAGACTCACTGAAAGCTCCTTCAAAATGAACACCCATACGACCAGCAGGCATTCCATCAGTGTCGGATTTATCTGTTTGATCAAGAACTAGCTTAAAATTCTCCCCACCCTGTTGGAACTTAGCACCTACAACCTTCTTTTCTTCAGGTTTTATTGTAATATTTATACTATCAGGATTGACAGTATTGTTGAAAAACCATGTTGCATAACCAGATCCAATCAAAGAAGCGACTGCCAACACAGGAATACCAAAAGCCAAAACAAATTTTTTCATTTTTTCAAAATATCCTTTCATCGCGTAGTTTTAGAAAAAACTTTCGTGGGTTTTATTTATATAACTTAGCTATATTCAATTCAAGGAATTTCAATATATTGATTTTTTTAGAAAAAATATCTATTTTTTATAGTTTTGGATTAGATTAACAAAAAAAGGAAAGAAAAATATAAACACTTTTAAATTTGTATTTAATTTTTTCATTAAATACTTTTTAATAATTAAATATTTAATTTATTATCATACCGAGTAAATTAAGGTCAATTATGACAATTTTTTAATAAATATTAACTTTTATGTAATTCTTTTACAATTAACTTACAATTTGCTCTAATAAATTCTATAACTCCTTAAGTATTGGTCCTTTGATTGTGTCTATTTAATATTTAACACACATATATATGAATGGATGACACCAATAACTTGATTTTATAATAGCAACGAGTCTTACACAATTCAGCCTTATAAGTGCAATTCAAATTATGTTTCTTCATTTTTTTTAAAATTTACTATTGCATTTTTATTTCGACTTGTGTATATTTACTTCCGCTATCTTAAATAGCGATGGACCGTTAGCTCAGTTGGTAGAGCAGCTGACCCTTAATCAGCGGGCCAAAGGTTCGAGTCCTTTACGGTCCACCACCTAGATATTATCACCACTCATAATGAGTGGTTTTTTATTTCATCTTTATTTACTTATATTAGAAGATATAATACTTTTGCTTCCAAAAAGTATAGAAAGAAGGTTAAAAATGAGATTACAAGGAAAAGTTGCAATAGTCACAGCATCTACTAGAGGAATTGGATTTGCTATCGTTAAATCATTTCTAAATGAAGGTGCAAAAGTCTATATGGCTGTTAGAAACATTCAAAGAGCTAACGATTCAATAGCTCAGTTTCCTAAAGAATGGCAGGAAAGAGTATTTCCCGTATTTTGTGATGCATCTAAAGAAGAAAGCTTTTCTTCTTCAGTAGAAGAAGTCGGTAAAAAAGAAGATCATATAGATATCTTGGTCAACAATTTTGGAACTAGTGACCCTACAAAAGATAGAGACTTAAGAAATACTGATCCAAAAGTATTTATAGATACGATAAGTATCAATCTTAAAAGCGTATTTATGACTTCACAAGCAGCACTAAAGTATATGGATAAAAACGGCGGATCTATCATCAATATCTCTTCTATCGGAGGTAAAGTTCCAGATTTGTCTCAAGTAGCTTATGGAACTTCAAAAGCGGCCATAAACTATTTAACTCAATTGATTTCAGTAACTGAAGCCAGAAACAACATTCGTTGTAATGCTGTTCTACCTGGAATTACAGCAACTGATGCCGTAAAGCAAAACATAAACGAAGCATTCCAAGGAATGTTCTTAAAGCATGTTCCTTTAAATAGAATGGCTTTACCTGAAGAAATAGCCAATGCTGTATTATTCTTCGCCAGCGATGAATCTAAATACATCACAGGCCAAGTTCTAGCAGTTGCAGGTGGATTTGATATAGCGACTCCGCTTTATGGGGATTTCATCGGAAAAGATAGGTCTAAGTAAAACTAATAGTCGAATCAAATACTTTGAATAAGTGCATGTCAAAAAGATATGCACTTTTCGTTTTCATAAATATTTGAATATTTACCAAAAAAGCTGAGATTTGATATTTCAAATTAGGATTTCCTAATTAAGACCCAATTCAAAATAATCTAGTTTTCTATTTATAAAACTTAATTTTTTCTATTTTCTTCTATCACTTTGTTTTTATGGTATTTCAAAGAATAAGAGTATTGTTTCCACAAGCAATAAAGACTAAATGCAACAACAGGATAACCGACAATTGTAGGAATCATATAATTGAGCAATTCCAAAGTAGCCATATAAGATCCCAAAGCTAATACTAAAATTTCGACAATAGTAAATATAATAGAAACTACTAAAGATAGAACGATATTTATATTGTTCATTCTCTTTCTATGAATTAATAAGAAATATGAGAAGAAAAGACATACTGCAATTAAGATACTTGGAATAATAACAATACAAATTAAATTCCCAGGCTTATCATAGTCATTCAAAGTACCATGAGACATATCACCTTCAATATGAAAGAAAGGCTGAGCTATAAAGACCAATAAGAGAGGTGCTAGTAATGAACAAAAAGCACCAATCAAATACAAGAAATATTTTTTCATACTATTCATTTCTGCATTTTATTCCACATATTTTCTTTTGTATCGTAATGACCATACCAGGTAGAGCTTTCTACATAATTACTTGTTGAATAATTTGAATAAGCACCCTTAATATCTTTCATGACATAATATGGTGATCTAAACCAGCCCGACCACCAAGATCTGTCGTCTGCTATATTCCACAAATCAGTAGAAAAATTCGAACAATTGTACGTTGTCAAATCATAAGAATCATTTTTTTCTCTAATAAGTTTAGAAATATTATTGAGTTTTTCGTTATTGATTACTACTTCATAGCTGCAATCATTAGCCATATTTTCAACATTGTTATAATAATATTCTTCTCTATTATAATAAACACCTTTATATGCATTCGAAGCTGATGAATTACCACTGGATCCACCACTACTGCTACTCCCACCACCTACGCCGCTATCCCATAGACCAACGCTAACGCAGTCATGACTACTTAAATAATAATATCCTACCCTAATAGTACTAGAAGTATTATTAAACACTTGAATAAAAGAATGACCCGCACCACTTTTCACAGTGGTTTTGTCTGGCAACTCATAGTACTCTGTGAATGCATGAAGTTTCACACTTATAGTTCCGGAGCTTTTCCAAGACCCAAGTAACGGGACTAACAATAATAAGCAAATAGATAATTTACATTTATTCATATCTTTTCCTCTTTTCAAAACAAATTATACTACTTTTTATCACTTGTTATGTAAAACCCACACATTTTTTCAACATTTACAATCTTAACAATAAATTCACTTTGAATATAAAAAGACCACCTTTTAAAAGGTGGTCTAGTTTATTCAAGTGTATTACTTAGACTCTGTTTTCTTGGCAGCTGCAGCCTTACGGTTGAAGCGATCAATACGTCCAGTCTTAGAGTTGAGGTTGACCTTACCAGTGTAGAAAGAGTGGCAGTGTGAACAAGTATCAACATTGATGCTCTTCTTGGTAGATCCAACTACAAATGAAGTTCCGCAAGTGGTGCAGGTGACTGTAGCCTGATAATAGGCTGGGTGAATGTCTTTTTTCATAAATGCTATATCCTCCCGGGTATTCGTTTCCAACGAATCCCTTAGCGTGAAGAATATAGGCTAATTCAGCAAAAAAATCAATAAGAAGACATAAATTTAAAGAAATCTTTCAGCTTCTATGTTTGCATTTAGTGCTATTTTCTAATTTCAAAAGAAAGCAATGCTTTATCATTCGATTCAAAAATAATAGTTATTCCAAATAAAGACAATCAAGCACTATTAAAAACTAAGTTTTAAATGTTTTATACTCGCAACAAAAGAAACAAAATAATAAATTTGAATTATATAGCCATAAAAAAGATATACTCTAGAACTGAACTCACAATTGATACTCTATCATTATTAACTTTGATAATAACTTTGATTGTTTCAGGAATATATCCATTTGCTATCGAGATTACAAACCATAACGAAGACTATTGAAAATAAAGCGTAAAAACAAAGAATAATACAAAGTAAAAATTAGTTTTCTTCATCACTGCTTCCATTATCAATCACATCTCTGAGTCCTTGTTAGCAGAATCAGTGAACTCTATTGATGGATAATCACTAGCCATTGTATTTTTGAGTGACTCATACACTTCCCTAGTGTTTTTCAAATGGTCGGGAAGGTGTGTTTTCTCGTCCTTAGTTTTAATTTGAAGCACAGAGTCATGATTCATTATCTTGATTTCAACTATCTCATCAACATCGATTATATCCTTGCCATCATAATTGTTAATGATAATCTGATCATTAGATAACTCTATAGGTGCTAAGTTTAGATTACGGTTATTCCATCTTGTTTCCTTGACCAACAAAAAGAAAATTACAACTGAAATGATTAAGGTCAATATAATAATGGCAAGGCCGAGATATATCCTGTCGATATGCATGTGCTCTATCATCATGAAGAAATCCAAGGCGTATTCTCTCGGCCAGGCTATAACGAATATAGCCAAGGCCAGTCCCACCATCCATATAATTGCTTCGCTTATGATGACCTCTTTTATAACGGATTCTTTCTTTCTTATAGCTTTTATCATATTAATACTCCTTCAATTCACCATTTCTAAAATTGATTACTTATTTTCAAAAGCAGTTTCCTAAGTTTACCATATGCTAGAGGCCATAACTTTGCTTTTTCTTTTATATTTTGAAATTCGTGATCTATCGACTTAAATACATCAATAACATACATAAAATTAAATGATATCTATCTTATTATTACCAGTTTTTTCTTTATTGCTTCTTTATGCTGCGTTTTGTAATGTATGCTTCTTGAATTTCTAGCAGTAACCGCTTATGAAAGTCGATGGATTAATCAAAAGCATTCCAAATGCCAAGAATCCAAAAACTAGGAACATAATCAACAATTAAATAATTATCGCTACAACATTTATATCCAATTCAACCTTCTAATAGATATAGCCTATCTTTAACAATATTAAGAATCAAAGCATTTTATTTTTTAAATACCAAAATTGCTTTCGCTGTCGTTGTTTACGTAATCGTTACCAATACATATCCATCATTCAACATCTCATTAGCTTTTTCTTCGATCTTTTGGACATATTCTCTGCTTTCGGTGAATACTCAATCACAACTGTTTATACATTTCTTTTAGCTCCATAGGTTTAATAATTACTTTATAATAAAGCCATACTTCTTATACCAGTTACATTAGCTTATATGCTCACCAAGATCAATTATTGCTTGATTAACAATTGCTTTCTTAGATAATTTCGAGTCAAAATAAAAAAGCCTGATACAAATTGTATCAGGTCACTATTTACTATGGTGCTCCGTATAGGACTTGAACCTATGGCCCTCTGATTCGTAGTCAGATACTCTAAATCCAGCTGAGCTAACGGAGCATTTTGGAGGTTCCGGGCGGATTCGAACCGTCGATACGCGAGTTGCAGTCGCGGGGATTAAACCACTTTCTTACGGAACCAGGCTTTGAGATATTACCACATCTTTAAGCTGATTTAAAGTGGTTTATTGCAACTCGCAAAAAAATATTATACGAGCTTTTTAGGAAAAGAAAAGGGGAGAATAAAAAAACAGCCTTTTCAGACTGATTTTTGCATTGTTGCTACTATTTATTATCGCCTCTTCACATCGGGCCATTGAGGAATCCACCCTGTTGTTTCTTTGTAGTTTCAGAAACTGCATTGCTAGGAACAGTATATCCATTTATTTGAATCTGCAATCGCTAAAAATATTGAAATTTCTATTTCGAGAAGAAAAATAATCGAAGTCAAAGAAAAATATATGGATTATATGAAGAACAAGTTGATTCTTATATATTAATTTCTACATAAAAAAGAGCTGACCATAGCCAGCTCTAAAACGCTATCTAACACCAGAAAGGAGAGTGAATGTTAGACAATTAACGAAGCATCATGTGCAAAGAATGAAAGGGATATAATCGATGCTTCGCTGAAGGAGATAATCTTTAATCCTTCTATATAATTATATCAACTTTTAAGCAGATATTCTGGGTATAAGATTAACTTTAACTTAATGTTATATATATGTCATCAGTGTCTTTTTGGACCGAGGCCAAATCCACCACCATTACCATTTGAATAAGTATAACCATTCATAGTAATTGAATTGCTATCACTTCCACCTGTATCTGATGTTTTAATCGATGAAGTTGTATCATTCGTATAGACTGAATTCTTGGAGGATTCACCGCCAGAGCAAGACACCAAAGACATGGATAAAATAATCATCATTAATTCACATAAGGTTTTCTTTTTGCTTTTCATAATTCCTAGCCCATTTGCTAAGAATACGATGTTTTGTAAAGTTTAATACAAACTTAAGATTAGGAATTAATTTTTATATTTCTTATTTAACTTTATAAAAGTAATTCCTAATGAAATAACCATTCCTATTATTAACATCACTAAAACTATCAATGAAGTCAGCAAATTCAAATGATAGAACGAACTGAATAATAGTCCTCCTGATAAGGCGTTACGAACAAAAATCGAAATAAGCGCAATAGCAAAAGACATAATTTCTACTATTGAAAGCTGAATAAGACTAGAAAGGAATAAATTCTTTTTTCTAATTCCTAGATCATTCAAGAATTTATAAGTTCCATAGCTTTCTAAATCTTTCAAGCAGAAATAAAGCGTCGCAATGATAGATAAAAGACTTGTTAGAAGGCCACCGACAAATTCAAAATATCTTCCTATAAATCCGCCGGGAATAACACGACCATTCCAGTCATTCTCTCTTGCGCTAGTATAACTAGACCATTCAGTCATCGGTGCTATTCCATAATAATAAACTTTATTTTTGTGATAATCGTTGAATTCATTTACTGAAGTTTTATATCTCATGCTTTTAATGAATTGAACCATTTCATTCTTATCTTCAGGTAATATGTAATACAAATATTCAGTTTCAGCATTAAACAAGATTTCTTCAGCGTCTAATTCATTCTTATATATTACTGGATAGGAATAGTTTTGATTTTTAAATGTATAAATTCCAGTGACTTTATAATAACTCAAGGTAGCTCCAATTAGTTCATTGACATCATTTATTTTTACTTTATTCCCATCATTATCATAATATCCGTGTTTCAATATTTTATCAGCAGTTAATGAATCCAAAGCAATTTCATTTTTGTTGTTTGGAATATGAATATTAGAAGGATTATTTATCCTATTATCAACTTTCATAAATGAATAATCGTATTTCGGTGATAAATAATAAAAATGAGAAACATAATAAACATGCTCATCATTATCATCTCTCATTATAAAAGAAAAATATTTATTTGTAATATCATCTTCATTGATATGTTTGATTTCATATATATTGTTAAATCCTAAGTATTCTTCAACTTTTTTAACTTGATTAGAAGAAATATTATAAAAAGATGAATTTCCACCAAAATAGAAGTCAGCATATGTGTCAGCATGCAAAAGAACATCTTTGTATTGATTATCATACATAAGATCAATTTCTTTAATCACAGGATCAGTCGTTATTAAAACTGCCGAGTCTCCAATAAGAAAAAATGAAGAAATCAATGTTAAAAAGCAAAATATTAGAGGTAACCATTTTTGACCCATAGTCAAAAATGTTGATGGAATCCATCTTGTTTTCTTTTTGCTTTGCCCAAAATCTTTTATCAAATTATCAACTATATCATTACAATTCGATTTATCAATTTTGATAATTGAATTGCTTTTAAATTCACTATTAACTTCTTTATTTGTTAGAATTACAACTTTCTTATTCTCACTGATTTTCTTAATAAAATCAATTAAATAATAGATATCTTTATTAAAAAATGAATCATTGAGAACAATAACTTTATCACTAGATAGGCTTAATATAGCTAAAACAATCTTTTTACATTCAATATTAGATATATAAGGTGTCCTTTTTTGTTTTATTTTGTCAAAATCATCAAGCCCAAGCTCAGTGCATTTTTCTTTTAATGAATTGAATTTTATTTTTTCATTCCTAGCAATATTATAAGATTTTATATTTTGCTTTATTGTTTTCTCTTGTATTAAATTAAAAGAAACTGAAGCAGATAAATCTTTAATTTTTGTTTCAACTGAATCCATTAAAACTTTGTCATCAAAATGAAGCAATGCTATTCCTGTTTTATTCATCATATTTCTCTCTCCCCTAATTCAATAGATTCCAAATGTTTTCTATCTAACATCTTCTTAAAGGGAAAGCACTGAAAAGAACTAAGAACAACGAAACAACCCTAAATCTAATGCTTTTCATTTTATGAAACCTCTTTCACAGCAATTATATTAGATTTGGTGTAATTTCATCTACCATGGCACAATTTGTCAATATTTTTGCAAGGATTGTCAATTTTTAAACTTTATTAAACATGAATAAACATTATTAGAAGCATTTAATTTTATAGTTCCTTTATGTAATTTAACTATTTCATTAACTACTGATAATCCTATTCCACTTCCTTCTATTTTCCCTCTAGCTTTATCATTCCTATAGAATCTTTCCAATAATAAATTAGGATTCTTTTCATCTATATCAGCATCATTGGATGTCTTTAATTCAACACCCTTTCCGACAATACGAACTTCAAAATCAATATAAGTTAAAGCATATTTATTAGCATTATCAATCAACAATGATAATAATTGAGAAATTAAATTCGTATTACCTTTAATATAGCAATTATCATCTACGAAAAAATTGAATTTAATATTTCTAAATTCAAATATAACTTTAAATGGTTCAATCAAATCATTGGATAGTTTAGTCAAATCAACTTTCTCTTTTAAATCAACATTTTTGTCTTCTTCATCTAGCTTAGATAATAAAGTGAGATTATTAATCATGATAGTCAATTTCTTCACTTGCTTATCAATTGCCTGCGTTTCATCCAATGAATTATATTGTGCATCGATCAATTCATTGTTAGCCGATATGATAGTCAACGGAGTTTTTAATTCATGAGCTGCATTGGTGACAAATCTCTTTTGCTTATCATATGTTCTTTTAACAGGATTAAATACTATTTTGCTAAAAATGAAGACAATAATAAAAACAGCTATTATTCCAACTAAAGATATCCAGGCTCCAGTAAATACAAAGTATCTGATAGAACGCATCTCTTTAGTGCAATCTACGAACACTGCTAATTTGAAATCATCTGCAATCTTTACTTTATATCTATATGCACCATAAAAGCCAATCATAGAATTGCTATCTATTGTTTCTTTAGCCATATCGATAGCTTCTTCTTTAGATACAGATGCAATCATCGATGTATCTACAGCAGGATCAGGATTAGAGTTTGTGAATTTAACAGAGAAAAATCTAGTCCAATAAGGAGTCTCTTTTGTGAACTCACCATGATCCTCTTGATGATTTAGATTGTCTTTGTTATTGTTACCATCAGTATTTTCTAAATTATCATCACCAAAATCAAGATCATCAAATTTACCATCATTATCGACAAGGACTGTCAAAACTTTATCGATGTTATCAACTATTTTATTATAATTTATTAAAGAAATCGTTCCAATTATCGCCATCAAAACAACAATGATAGATATCATTGCTACTGCGATAAATTTCCAGCGAAGTTTTTTAATCATTTTTCTGTGTACTTTCTAACCTATATCCAACACCTTTTCTTGTTACGATATTATAGTTAGATCCGATCTCATCCAATTTCTTTCTGAGAGTTGAAATGAAAACCCAAATAACTCCAATCTCAGTGTCGCTGGAAATATCATAAATAGAATCCATTATTTTTTCACTTCCTAAATAAGAATTAGTGTTTCTGATCAAAACTTCCATAACTTTAAATTCTTTATTAGTTAATTTGATTGTTTTCTCAGCACACATTTCATAAGTATTTGGATCCAAAGTCAAATTACCCACACTCATTGTAGTTATTTGATTTTGTCTTCTAGTCAAAGCTCTGATTCTAGCTAACAACTCCTTTGATTGGAAAGGTTTTGTCATATAATCATCAGCACCATTATCTAATCCTTCAACTTTATCATCAACCATGGATTTAGCAGTCAACAATAGAACGGGAACTGAGTTTCCATCTTTTCTAATCTTTTTTAATGTAGAAATTCCATCCAATCTAGGCATCATGATATCCATGATAACTAAATCATATGAATTTATATTCAAATAATCTAAAGCTTCAATTCCATCATTAGCACAATCGACAATATATCCATTCAAAATCAATATTTTATTTAGTACTTTGACTAAATCTAAATCATCTTCCACCAATAATATTTTCATAATTCAAACTCCTTTCGTATGCTATAAATAAAGTAATAAATAATCCTTAAACGAATCTTAATTTAAAAGTGTAAACAAAAAGACAAACTTAAACACATAAAAACCTAGTCTATATTTCTCAATACTGATAATTAAATGCCAAATAAAACAAATGATTCATTTTAATTTTCATTTCATAATACATATTACAATTCCTCATCTCTTTTATTTTACTATATATATTTAAGATTAGTAATATTTTTTAAACATGAGTCAAGAATTACAATCAAACAATTGTAATAAACTTGTAAAGAAAAAATAATACTTAAATAAAGATACTTATGTTTTGTTAAAATATCTTAGGTTGAGCAGGCTTATACGACATTATAAGGATGGAGTTTATGGGCAACAAAAACAATACTAAAATTAAAGGTGACAATCAACCTTTGAAGCTTAATTACAAAAGAACTTTTTTAATCGGATTTGCTTTCTTTGGAATCTTGCTGTTGTGGCAAGTCTATGATTCTTGGACACCGACTTTCTTAACAGAATTGTTTAAGGAAGCTATGGGAGCTAAAACTGAAGAAGAAGTTCAATACTTAGTTGGAATCATTATGGCTATGGATAACTTAGCAGCCTTAATAATGCTTCCAGTCTTCGGCAAGTTATCCGATAAGACACATACGAAGATAGGAAAAAGAATGCCTTATATATTAGTAGGAACATTTATATGTGCGATAGCATTTCCGTTTATTCCTGTCTTATTCCATTATCACAGCTTAGTTGGAACTATCGCTATGATGTTAATAGTTGTTTTCTTTGCTATGATGTATAGAAATCCAGCTGTCGCTTTGATGCCTGATATAACTCCTAAGCCCTTGAGAAGCAAAGCTAATGGAATAATCAACATAATGGGTTACCTCGGTGGAGCTTGTGCTACATTGGTCGGACTCGTATTCGTTTTATCCGAATACTTGGGTGGATCGTCATCCAACAATGATTTATGGGCTACAAACCAAGCAAATATTTGGATTATAGAATCACCATTTTTAATGGCTTCCATCTTAATGATTATATCTGCACTTGTTTTATTCTTCACCATCGATGAAAATAAGTTAGAAAAACAATTGGAACCTGAAATGAAGAGAGGTGAAGAAGAAGCTGAAGTCGAAGGTAAAATAGCTGATGAGAATCAGACTATGAGTAAAGCTAATAAGACTATGCTTCTCTTAATCTTAGCGGCAGAGTTCTTCTGGTTCATGGCTGATAATGGAATCAGCACCTTCATGGGTAACTACACTCAATATCATTTGATGGCTAAAAGTAGTGGAAATATGATAAATACAATAGTCGGTGGTGCAGGAAGCGTAATCGGATTTGCTGTCGGTGGATTTATAGCTAGTAAGATTGGAAGAAAATGGACTGTTTCTTCTGGATTAATAGCAACAATAACTGCTTATGTCGTCTGGACTATCTTGACTTATGTCATTCCAGTTACCGAACCTGCTGCTGGTCAATATAATGCATTTCCTATTTATATTTACTTCATTTGGTTTATCAAAGGTGTTGGAATGTCATTTGTTCATGCTAATTCATTGCCTATGGTTTTGGAGTTATGCTCAGCAAAGAAGGTCGGAGCATTCACAGGTTATTATTATGCATCATCAATGGCCGCTCAAACAATCACACCTTGTTTATTAGGATTGTTACTTTTAGCTCCTGGATTTAATTTCTCAATTCTTCCGGTCTATGCTTTAATTTGTGCTGCAACATCCTTAGCTATCTTCATGTTTGTAAAAAACATCAAGACTAGTAAGACAAAAATAAAGACTGGAATAGAAGCCATAGGTGGAGACGATTAGTAGTCACCAACTAATTTCTATTTAAATTAGCAGTAAAAAGAAACAAAAAAACAGCTACATGGTTTAAATTCATGTAGCTGTTTTATATTAGTCTCTAGATCCCATAGGGCCAATTTTTTCGAGAATTAATTTCTTAGCTTCGACTGGATTAGCCTTACCATGAGATTCCTTCATGACCTGACCGACCAAGTATCCTAAGCTTCTATCCTTACCATGATGCCAACCATCGACAACATCTTGGTGGGCAGCAATAACTTGTTCAACAATAGGAAGAATAGCTGAAGTATCACTGATTTGTTCAAATCCATGATCTTCAATAGATTTAGAAGGCTTCTCGCCTTTCAAGACCATATCATCGAGAACTGTCTTTCCTTGCTTGGAATTAATCTTTCCCGATTTGATTTCGTTAGCCAAATCGACTAGATCTCTTGGAGTAAACTTCAAGGTATCAAGAGTCAACACATCGCTTTCCGCATCCTTTTCAGACTTGTTGATATACGACATGACTCCAACCATGAACAAATTCCACAAAATCTTAGCATCCAACGGTTTCTCGGCCAAACATTTCTTGAAATAATAGACATTCTTCTTATCCAACATCAACTGCTCAGTTTGATAGTCATCTAATCCTAAGTCATGGAATTCTTTTCTAAACTCCCAAGGAAGTTCAGCCATATCGTCGATTGCGTTTTGAATAAACTTTTCAGACAAATCGATAGGCATGATATTAGGTTCACGGAAGTATTTATAATCGACAGCATTAGTCTTTTTACGTTCGAGAACCGTCTCTTGAAGTTGCTCATCGAAACGACGAGTTTCTTGTTCTACATGTCCACCAGATTCAATCAATTTCTTTTGACGCTCAATTTCAAAAGAAATTGCTTTTTCAACGTTTTGAACTGTGTTGATATTTTTGACCTCAACCTTAGTTCCTAAGACAGTCGATCCTTTAGGCTTGATAGAAACATTGGTATCACAACGCATAGAACCTTCATCCATACGACCATCTGAAATTCCTAGGAAAGTGACGATCTCACGAATTCCTTCAACATATTTTGCAGCCTCTTCTGCACATGTGATACAAGGCTCAGTAACGATTTCGAGAAGAGGAACACCACAGCGGTTATAATCCTCCAAAGTCATTGTTGCTAAGTGAGTCTGTTTACAAGTATCTTCCTCCAAATGAGCTCTTTGAACATCAATTCTCTTTATAGTACCATCACGAAGAGTAACATCGAGATGACCATGAGAAACGATAGGATGGTCTTGTTGAGTAATCTGATAACCTTTAGGAAGATCGGGGTAAAAGTAATTCTTACGATCAAAGTAAAGAGTTCTATCGATATTCATATGAAGGGCTGTACCGAATTTTATTGCATATCTGACAGCTTCCATATTCACTACAGGCATTGTTCCAGGCATCGACAAATCATATAAGGATGTCTGTGAGTTAGGAGACATATGATAAGTATTAGGTGAAGCTGAGAACATCTTACTCTTAGTCTTCAACTGAACGTGGATTTCTATACCAATAACTACATCGTATTCCATGATTAGAATTCCTCCTTGATATGGAGATTCTTAAGCCCAGTAATCTCCTCTACTTCTTCACCTAAAGCTAAAACTTTATCATCTTCAAATATTCTTCCACTGATATTGATTCCATATGGAACATTTTGTTCGAGTCCCATAGGAAGAGTCAAGGAAGGCATTCCGCCGAAATTAGCTAAGGATAGATGGTTATCAGCAAACTCAGGTTTAGCATCCCATTTTGTGCTCAATTCATTCAAATGCTTAGGGATGAAAGGTGAAGCAGGCAATACGAAATAATCGTATGATTCAAGCATTTTGTTCAAAGCATTTACAATGACTCTTCTAGCCTTCTGAGCTCTTTGGAACAAATCATGTTGATTGACTGCCAACAAAGAATATGAACCTATGACAAATCTTCTTTTGATAAGATCAGAAAATCCTTTAGTACGAGCAGAAGTCATAAATTCTTGATAAGTCTTTGCTGACTCATCACCACTAGGACCATAACGCATTCCATCATATTGAGCATCATTTGCAGTTGCTTCAGAGCAAGAGAGAATCATATATGTAGGATATAGGGCATCCAATAAATCAATTGGGAAATCATAATTTTCAACTACATATCCTCTTTCTTTCAATTCATCGAGAACTTTATAGAAAGACTCTTGTACATAAGGAGCACAAGCATCTACAACAGTCTTGAAATAGCAAATTCTCTTCAAGCTTTCCTTTCTTTCTACAGCTCCGATGTAATCCTTCTTAGGCTTTCTAGATGAGGACATATCCTTGTCATCATGTCCAGCCAAAACAGAGGTTATCAATGCACTGTCCCAAACACAGCGTGTAAAGTATCCGACTGTATCCATTGAGCAGGCAAAAGGAAGAAGACCATAACGAGATATCAATCCCCAAGTAGGTTTAAATCCGACTAATCCGGCATGAGATGCAGGTTTTCTTACAGAATCACCAGTATCGCTTCCCAAAGCAAAAGGAGCATCTCCTTTAGCGACAGCAGCAGCAGAACCACATGAAGATCCGCCAATCATTCTAGAATGATCGTAAGGATTGCAGGTAGTTCCTTTATGACCGGAAGTACCAGTTCCACCCATTGCCAATTCATCAAGTGTAGTCTTTGCAACCATTACTGCACCTGCACGAGATAATCTACGAATTACTTCAGCATCGAATAAAGGAACATATCCATTTAGAATATTTGATGATGCAGTGGTTTCAATTCCCTTGGTAGAATAATTATCCTTAGCCAAATAAGGAATACCTTCCAAATAATCTAAAGCATCGACTTTCTTTATCGATTTAGCCTTCTTTATAGCTTTATCAAAAGCTTTTGCTTCGTAAGAGTTGCAATCATCTCTATTGATTCTTTCGATTGCTTCGTTGACCAAGTCCAAACTAGTAACTTCGCCATTCATCAAAGCGATATGAATCTCTCTAATAGTTTTATCCAAATATTTTGTTGCCATAACTATACTCCCTCATCCTCGCCATTCTTTTCGCCATGAGCGACAACACGAGGAACTTTGATTTGCTTTCCAAGCTTAGCATTCGAATTCATCAAAGTAGCTTCCTCTCCAATAGGTGCCTCAGGGACATCGACACGAAGATCTTTGTCCTTTTGATGCATCTTGTAAGGGAATGTCATAGGTTCGGCATCATCGACACCAGGAATTCCTTTCAAGAACTCCATTTGGTCGATAATGGTATCAAACTCTTCAGCGATAAGTACATCTTGTCCTTGAGACAATTTAA
>OKVP01000174.1_pt1 | contig 26964 bp, 23 predicted proteins | sample 1604821 | NCBI WGS metagenome assembly OKVP01 (sample SAMN01760946, study PRJEB22395) | human gut metagenome | reverse complement strand
AGACATCTTTTGTATCCTGTGATGTTATGCCGGATATCAAGAAGGATCTGGATGTAGAGATCAATGACGATGAGATCCGTATTGATACTTATCGAAGCAGTGGTGCCGGCGGTCAGCATATCAACAAGACATCATCTGCCATCCGTATCACACATTATCCTACCGGAATCGTGGTACAGTGTCAGAATGAACGTTCTCAGCACATGAATAAAGATAAAGCCATGCAGATGCTGAAAGCCAAGCTGTATCTTCTCAAGCAGCAGGAGGCAGAGGAAAAACTCTCCGGTATCCGCGGTGAGGTGACAGATATCGGATGGGGAAATCAGATTCGTTCTTATGTTATGCAGCCATATACCATGGTAAAGGATCATCGTACAAACGAGGAGACCGGAAATGTGGATGCAGTACTTGACGGAGGAATTGATATTTTCATCAATGCATATCTGAAATGGATCGCACTGAAGAAATAAAAGAATAAAAAAGGCTGTCTGAAATCAGGACAGCCTTTTTCGTGTTGAGGCATTTTACACAATGATTCAGCAGAATATATTTCTTGCGTATTTTTGTGTGGTGTGATAATATATCCAGTGTGTAAAAACAAATGTCTTTAAAGAACGGACAGGTAAATTGATATGCAGAAACCAGTAACAGAGAAAAAGAAATATTTTGTAGTGAGGGAACGTGCGGTTCCGGAAGTCCTGCTGAAGGTGGTGGAGGCAAAGAAGCTTCTGGACTCCGGCAAAGTGGACACTGTACAGGATGCAGCAGAGCGCACAGGAATCAGCAGAAGCTCTTTCTACAAATACAAAGATGATATTTTTCCATTTCATGAAGAGACAAGGGGAAAGACGATCACCTTTATTATCCAGATGGACGATGAACCGGGGCTTTTGTCGGTTGTCCTGCAGACGATTGCACGGTTTCATGGAAACATTCTCACCATTCATCAGAGTATTCCTATCAATGGGATTGCCACACTTACTCTGAGTGTGGACATTCTTCCGGGCGAGGGGGATGCAGAAGCAATGGTAGAGACGATTGAACAGAATGAAGGAATTCATTATCTGAAAATATTAGGCAGGGAGTAAAAGAAAATGATCAATGTAGCAATTTTAGGATATGGCACAGTTGGAAGCGGTGTATTTGAAGTATTAAATGAAAATAAAGAGAGCATTTCCAGGCGTGCCGGACAGGAACTTCATGTAAAATATGTTCTGGATCTTCGTGATTTTCCGGGACAGCCGGTAGAGAAGGTTCTGGTCCATGATTATGAACAGATCGTCAGTGATCCGGAAGTAGATATTGTAGTAGAGGTTATGGGCGGTGTGGAGCCTGCTTATACTTTTGTAAAGAAGGCACTTCTGGCAGGAAAAAATGTCTGCACTTCCAATAAGGCTCTGGTTGCAAAGCATGGCCGAGAGCTGATGGATATTGCAAAGGAAAAGAGCATTAACTTCTTATTTGAAGCAAGCTGTGGCGGCGGAATCCCGATCATTCGTGTCATCAATTCTTCCCTTACAGGAGATGAGATTGACGAAGTAACAGGTATCCTGAACGGAACTACCAACTACATGCTTTATAAGATGAGCACAGAAGGCTGTGAATTTGACACTGTATTAAAGGAAGCACAGCAGAAGGGTTATGCAGAGGCAGATCCTACCGCCGACGTGGAAGGATACGATGCATGCCGTAAGATCGCAATCCTTTCCTCTCTTGCTTATGAGAGATATTTTGATTTTGAAGATATTTATACAGAGGGAATTACAAAGATCACACCTGAAGATATGGAGTATGCTGCGAAGCTTGGCAGAACCATCAAACTTCTTGGAACCAGCCGCAGACTGGCAGATGGAACCTGTTATGCAATGGTAGCACCGTTTATGCTCGGTCAGAACAGCCCTCTTTACAGTGTAAATGATGTGTTTAATGCAGTATTTGTACATGGAAATATGCTTGGAGATGCCATGTTCTATGGAAGCGGTGCAGGTAAACTGCCTACAGCAAGTGCTGTAGTTGGTGATATTGTGGATGCCGCAAAACATCTCCATGTTAATATTGTGACAAACTGGAACAGCACTCCGGCAGTACTGAAACCACTGGATGAAGTGACAGGAAAGTTTTTCGTGAGAATCAAAAAAGAAGCAGCAGAAGAAGCGAAGAAGGTATTTGGTGATGTTGAGATCATCAGCCTGGGACAGCTTCCACAGGAGTGTGCATTTATCACTGATGAAATGACACAGGGAGCATTTGAAGAGAAACTGGCTCAGATCGGAGATCAGGTACTTGCAAAGATTCGAGTTAAAGATTGATAAACTGACAGATTTCGTGTATCATATAGTGTGCCTGATAAGGTGGACACTGATACAATACTTCAGATAAATATTTGTACAGTGATTACTGTAAACAGAACAGGAAAGGGAAGATATGAGAATCTTCTCTTTCCTGTAAACTTATTATGGAGGAAGTAAAACAATGTTGATTGTCAAGAAATTTGGCGGTACATCGGTTGCAAATAAAGAACGTATCTTTAATGTTGCCAACCGCTGTATAGAAGAGTACAGAAAAGGAAATGACGTGGTTGTCGTTCTGTCCGCAATGGGGAAATATACGGATGAACTGATCACTATGGCAAGGGATGTCAATGAGAAACCGCCGAAAAGAGAGATGGATATGCTCTTTACCATTGGAGAACAGATGTCTGTTGCACTGATGGCAATGGCGATGGATAAACTGGGAGTTCCTGCGGTTTCCCTGAATGCTTTTCAGGTTTCCATGCATACGACAAGCAGTCATGGAAATGCACGTTTAAAAAGAATTGATACAGAGCGTATCAGAAGAGAGCTGGACAGCAAAAAGATTGTAATAGTTACCGGCTTCCAGGGAGTTGACAAGTATGATGATTATACGACTCTTGGAAGAGGCGGTTCTGACACAACAGCGGTTGCTCTTGCGGCTGCTCTTCATGCAGATGCCTGTGAAATCTATACAGATGTAGATGGTGTTTACACAGCAGATCCGCGTAAGGTTCCGAAAGCAAGAAAGCTCAAAGAGATCACTTACGATGAAATGCTTGACCTTGCGACTCTCGGGGCAGGTGTGCTTCACAACCGTTCTGTGGAGATGGCGAAGAAATATGGCGTGCCGCTTGTGGTACGTTCAAGTTTAAACAACAGTGAAGGAACTGTGGTAAAGGAGGAAGTTACAGTGGAGAGAATGTTGATCAGCGGTGTTGCGCTGGATACAGATGCAGTGAGAATTGCGGTAATCGGATTAAAGGATGAGCCGGGTGTAGCTTTTAAATTATTTGATACCCTTGCGAAGAAGAATATTAATGTAGATGTGATCCTGCAGTCTATCGGACGTGCGGGCAGAAAGGATATTTCTTTCACAGTCGATGGAAATGATCTGGATGATGCAGTTGCAGTTCTGGATGCAAATCAGGCAAGACTTGGATTTGCAGAGCTTCATTCTGAGAGAAATATTGCGAAGCTTTCCATCGTAGGTGCAGGAATGATGAGTAATCCCGGAGTAGCAGCAAAGATGTTTGAGAGCCTCTATAATGAGGGCGTAAACATCAATATGATCTCTACATCCGAGATTCGTGTGACAGTTCTGATCAATGAAAAGGACGGCGTGCGCGCAATGAATGCAGTACATGATGCCTTTGGTCTGGCAGACTGATTTAGGAGAATTACATGACATCGAGACGTGAATTAAAAAACTATGCGAAGCAGGCCATGTCAGGAAAATATGGGATACTGATCTTGGCATTTGTTGCAGTTCAGGCGCTGGCCCTGATCAGCAGCATGATATCCTCGGCTTTATTTCCGGGAGAGGAAACAATTGATATTGTGCTGTCGTATGCATTTACATTTATTCTGACTCTGCTGATCAATGTGGTAGCGGCAGGTATGAATTATATGTATCTGAATATTGCCAGAGGGAAAGTATATTCATTAAATGACCTGTTTTATTTTTACAGACATCATCCGGACAGAGTGATCGTTGCCGGATTTTTTATGGCAGTACTGAATCTGCTTACCATGCTGCCCTATACGATTTACAGTAATGCGAATCTTCCGGGTGAAGATGCTTCTGTGGAGGTGCTGATCACCTGGCTGTATACAGGTGTTGTTCTGATGATCGTTGGAATGATTGTTTATCAGATTCTGGTCATTCCTCTGGAGATGACTTATTATATTCTGGCAGATAAGCCGGAATTGAAAAGTACAGAGGCTATGAAAGAGAGTCTGGAGATGATGCATGGAAACTTCGGAAGATATCTGATGCTGAAGATAAGCTTTATCCCATTGATGTTTCTTTCTGTTTTTACATTCTATATTGCACTCTTGTGGATATTTCCATATATGGCCATGACAGAAGTAATGTTCTATCGTGATCTGACAGGGGAGCTTAAAGTGCAGAAAGAGGAAGAAGAACGTGTGGCACGAGACTATGTGAATCCTATGTTTGACAGCTATTCACAGAGTGAACAGCCACAGGAAGATGAGACGCATCCGCAGCAGTTTTGGCGTGTGCCGGAAGAATCGGTTTCTTATGAAAACGAAGATGAACAGAATATCACGGACAGCACAGAAATACAGAATGTTCAGACAGATATGGATGATAAAAAAGAGCAGAATGATTCATCACCAAAAGAAGAGGAAGAAGACAACGAACCGAAACCATGGGATGAATATTTTGACAGTCTGAAATAAAAATACAGTTTATTAAATTGAAGACCTTTTTGCTATGATAAGTATTATGATATCAGGGTTAAAATACCTTTTGGCCCTGACATCATATTATCAGAAGAAAAAGGTCTTTTCTATAGCAATTCAAGAAAAGGGAAAGGGTTTTTACGATTATGAATACAAATGAGATCAGTGGAAAGCGTCAATTAGAATTTCTGGCAGATTTTGATTATATCAGAGAGGCAGGAACTGCAGGAGAAGAAAAAGCAGCAGAAAGGATTCAGAAAACTCTGGACAGTTTTGGCGTGGAGAGTCATCTGGAAGAATTTTCTTTTGATACCTTTCAGATAAAAAAAGCAAAGCTGAAAGTAACAGAGCCATACACAAAAGAATACACAGTAACCGGATATGGAAGATGCGGAAACACAGCAGAGGACGGGCTGGAAGCACCATTTGCGTATGCAGAGAACGGTGATGATATCAGCCTTGCACATGTCAGCGGAAAGATTGTTATGGTAAATGATCCAGTGAGAAAAGATATGTACCGGAAGTTGGTGAAAGCCGGTGCTGTGGGATTCATCAGTATTGTAGGTTCTCCGTTAGATGAAGGCGTGGATCTGGTTCCACGTGCATACGCTCTGCCAAAGAATCTGCCGGGAGAAGAGAAAAAAGAAGCAGGAAGAGAAGCTGTCAATTATGATAACAGGATTCCTGGCGTAAGCATTCATTACAAAGATGCCATCGAACTGGTGACGAAGGGGGCATCTCAGGTATGTTTATCTGTAGAGCAGGAGACAGTAACACGTACATCCCGTAATGTAGTGGCACGTATCGAGGGGACAGATAAGGCAGAGGAAATCCTGACTCTGACTGCACATTATGATTCTGTTCCGGAGGGACCGGGGGCGTATGATAATATGTCCGGAGCAGCGATCATTATGGAACTGTGCAGATATTTCCATGCACACAGACCACGCAGAACAATGGAATTCATATGGTTTGGAGCAGAAGAGAAAGGTCTGCTGGGAAGTCAGAATTATATCAAAATTCATGAAAATGAACTTTCGGCACATCGTTTTAACATGAATGTAGATCTTGCCGGACAGCTTGTTGGCGGAACTGTAGCAGGGGTCACCGGTGATGCGTCTGTCTGCAGTATACTCACATATATGGCTCATGAAATCGGTATCGGAATGTCAACGAAGAACCAGATATGGGGAAGTGATTCCAATGCTTTTGCGTGGAAAGGAATCCCTGCAATGACTCTGAACAGAGATGGGTTTGGCATGCATACCCGTCACGACACCATTGCACTGCTGTCAGACTGGTCATTGGAGAGAAGTGCAGTTCTGCTCGGCTATATTGCAGACAGACTGGGAAATATTGAAAGCTTTCCGTTTGAACGGAAGGTTCCGGAGGAATTTATTGCACAGCTTAATGAATATTTTGGGTAATTTACTTTTTATACGCTGTTATCCGGCGGGACTTTGACATATGTATGCCAAAATCCCGCACTTGACAAATCACTGCCAGATTGATACCCTATCACAAGAGCGTTTTTGATGATAAAAAATCAATCTGAATTCTGACAAGTGTGCCGACAAGTTGATTCTTGAAACAATCTTGCAGGATAAATTTTTTTATTTCAAGGCGGAGGAAGGAGGCGTAGCGGTGGCTACGGCGACCGACGACAACGCGGAAATAAGAAATTTAGACGCAAGATTGTTCGAGAAATCAACTTGTTGGCACACAAGCAACAAGAGGAGAGAAACAAATAATGGATATTATTCAGGTAATTACACAGGAATTGAAGGTGGAGAAATGGCAGGTAGAAGCCGCAGTCAAATTAATTGACGAAGGCAACACCATCCCATTCATTTCCCGATACAGAAAAGAAGCAACAGGTTCCCTTAATGATGAGCAGCTTCGTGCACTCTTTGAGAGACTGACGTATCTGAGAAATCTGGAAGATAAGAAGAATCAGGTATTAAAGAGCATCGAAGACCAGGGCAAGCTGACTGAGGAACTGAAGAAACAGATTCTGGATGCCCAGACACTGGTTGTAGTAGAGGACTTATACAGACCATATCGCCCGAAACGCCGTACCCGTGCGACAATTGCCAAAGAGAAAGGGCTGGAACCACTGGCAGATATCATTCTTCTGCAGATGACAGACAAGCCGGTAGAAGAGGAAGCCAAGGCATACGTCTCCGAAGAAAAGGGTGTTAAGAATGTTGCAGAAGCATTGAACGGAGCTAAAGATATTATTGCAGAGCGTATTTCCGATGAAGCAGACTATCGTATCTACATCCGTAACCTGACAACAAAGAACGGAAGTATTTCTTCCACAGCAAAGAATGCGGAAACTCAGTCTGTATATGAGATGTATTATGAATTTGAGGAGCCGGTCAGGAAACTGGCAGGACACCGTATTCTTGCGTTAAACCGTGGTGAGAAAGAGAAATTTATCACTGTTAAAGTAAATGCACCGGAGGAAGACATCCTTCGTTATTTGAATAAGAGAGTGATCAAAAAAGACAACCCGAATACAACTCCGATTCTGAAAGCAGTTGTAGAAGACAGTTACAAACGTCTGATCGGACCTGCTATCGAGCGAGAAATCCGCAGTGACCTTACTGATAAGGCAGAAGACGGCGCGATCCATGTATTCGGCAAGAATCTGGAACAGCTTCTGATGCAGCCTCCAATCGCAGGCAAAGTCGTACTTGGATGGGACCCTGCGTTCCGTACAGGCTGTAAGCTGGCAGTTGTAGATGCAACAGGTAAAGTTCTGGATACAACAGTTGTTTATCCCACAGCTCCGACTACTGAGAAAAAGATCCGTGCTGCCAAGGATACAGTGGAAGGTATGATCGAAAAATACGGTGTATCCCTTATTTCAGTAGGAAACGGTACAGCATGTCGTGAATCCGAGCAGGTGATCGTAGATATGCTTAAAGAAATCCCGGAAAAAAAGGTGCAGTATGTTATCACAAATGAGGCAGGAGCATCTGTGTATTCTGCAAGCAAACTGGCTACAGAGGAATTCCCGAATTTTGATGTAGGACAGAGAAGTGCGGCTTCCATTGCAAGACGTGTACAGGATCCGCTTGCAGAACTGGTTAAGATCGATCCGAAATCTATCGGTGTGGGTCAGTATCAGCATGATATGAACCAGAAGAAACTGGATGAAGCATTAAGCGGCGTTGTAGAAGACAGCGTAAATAAAGTTGGTGTAGATTTAAATACAGCATCTGCATCTCTGCTTGAGTATATTTCCGGTATCAGCAAAGCAATTGCCAAAAATATCGTAGCTTACAGAGAAGAGAATGGTCAGTTTACAGACAGAAAAGAACTTCTCAAAGTAGCGAAATTAGGACCGAAGGCATTTGAACAGTGTGCAGGTTTCATGCGTATTTCAGGTGGAAAGAATCCTCTGGATGCAACAAGTGTACATCCTGAGAGCTATGAAGCAGCATCTGCACTTCTTTCAAGACTTGGATATAAGCCAAATGATGTTGTGGCAGGAAATCTCCTTGGACTTTCCCTGCAGGTAAAAGACTATAAGAAGATGGCAGCAGAACTGGGAATCGGTGAGATCACACTTCGTGATATTGTAAAGGAACTGGAGAAACCGGCAAGAGATCCTCGTGATGACATGCCGAAACCGATCCTTCGTTCAGACGTTCTTGAAATGAAAGATCTGAAAGAAGGAATGGTGCTGAAGGGAACTGTCCGTAATGTTATTGATTTCGGTGCATTTGTAGATATCGGTGTACATCAGGACGGTCTGGTGCACATTTCCGAGATGACAGAGAGATTTATCAAACATCCTCTGGAAGCGGTGAGTGTAGGGGATATCGTAGATGTAAGAGTAATCGGAGTTGATATGAAGAAAAAACGTATCAGCTTATCCATGAAAGGATTAAATAAATAACATCAATAAAACAGGGATTACCACTGCAGACCGGATATCTGCAGGAGTGATCCCTGTTTTTTGGGGTACTGCTGTCTGCAGTAACAGTTATTCTGTTTCCCGGTGTGATGTGAGGTGTTCTTCAAGGCTGCGTGCTGCAATGCTCTGTGGCCTTTTTACATTGCGGATCAGACAGATCTTTCGTTCAGGAAGAGGCTCTTCAATGGGAATCTGGACGATTTTCCCCTGAGCAATATGTTCAGCAGCAAGCTCTTCAGGGAAGAATCCGATTCCCAGGTTGTGCTGCACCATAGGGAAGATCTGGTCAGTAGTTGCCACTTCCATATCAGGTGAGAAGGGAAGGTTATGGCGCATAAAATACTGTGTATATAATTCTCTTGTACTGCTTCCGGGAGCAATCCCGATCAGAGGGATATCCTGCAGATCCTGAAGACAGTGTTTGTTGGAAGCTGTTTCCGCATATTCCTCTCCGCCTATAAGGATCTCGCGGAAAGAATAGAGGGGAATTCTCTGAAGCGGTTTTTTCAGGGCGACAGGTGTGGTAACTACTGCAAAGTCTACCAGACCGTTTTCCAGTGCCTGAACTGCCTGTGGTGTGGAATGATTAGAAATCCTCAGCTTTACATGTGGATAACGGTGATGAAAGACTTCCAGTTCGTTCAGCAAGAATAAACGCAGTGCGATTTCACTGGCACCAATATTTACAAGTCCGCTTTCCAGACCTTTATCTTTGAGAAGTTCATTTTCTCCTGATACAAGCTGTTCTATTGCAATTGATACATGTTCAAAAAGTCTTTCTCCTTCAATGGTCAGCTGTACTCCGCGATTGGAACGGATAAAAAGTTTACATCCCAGTTCATTCTCCAGAATGTTCATACACCGGGTAATGTTAGGCTGATTGTTTCCCATAACGTCGGCTGCTTTGGAAAAACTCTTATACTGGGCAACATAGTAAAAAATACGATAATAATCAAGAATCATGATACAGTCGGCTCCTTATGCTATATAAAAATAGAATATCTGATATAGAAAAATAACGTTTGTATATCAATGTGTGAATCAGTATAATACGACTGGGTCAAAAAATCAATATAAAAGTCCTGACAATAGGACGGAGACCAAAAGGGAAGGGAGATTACCGAATATGACAACAGCAAATAAGACAATTAAGATTAATGACGTAGAGGCAGCAAAGAAACTGGTCTGTGCGGCAGTCAGATGTCCATTTGATATTGACATTGTATCTAAAGGAAAAATTTTTATTGATGCCAAATCTATTCTCGGAGTATTAAGCCTTGATGTGGAAGAACCTCTGGAACTTAAATATGATGGTTATGATGAGGATTTTGAATCAGTGATAGCAGGTCTGGCATGTTAAGATTAAAGAAAGGAATTCGCAGGTGCAGATGACATCTACAAATCTTCTATATATTTATGTGATTATCATTAATGTAGTCACATTTTTTATCTATGGCTTGGATAAAAGCAGGGCAAAAGCCGGACAGTGGCGCATACCGGAAGCGCAGCTGATATTTCTGGCGGTGATCGGAGGGTCGGTGGGAGCTCTGGCCGGTATGAAGGTATTTCATCATAAAACAAGAAAGCCGAAATTTAAGACAGGAGTTCCAGCGATACTGATTATTCAACTAATTATTTATTTTCTGTTTTCGGGAAATGAGGGTATTATTCTGCGCTTATAGCAATCCTTATAAATAATGCATATTGATTTTAGCTCATCAGAGCGTGAAATCCTGTGTCAGTAAAGCGGATATATTGTCCGCTTTCTTTTTTTGCCCGAATAAAATTGATTGTTACAGAGAATGAGGTATGTTATGCTACTCTTATATGAGAATTGCGGAATCTGCAAAGCAGCGGAGTAATTCGTAGATATCAAGTCAGGGGAAAGACATCTTTTAACCCTGATATTATATGAAAAGCTGCCTGTTAAATGAAAGAAGGGCAGAAAAATAATACATGACAAAAATATAAGAGAGCAGGTGAAAAATATTGGACCAGGAAATTCAGGAGGCAAAAAGTTTATATTACAGCTATAAGCAGTATTTTTCAGACTATCTTCCGGCTTTGACGAAACTGGGACTGAAAGTAGTAATGGCATTGCTGGTATTTGTGGGCGGGCGCAAAGTGATCCAGTGGTTTGTTTCTTTCATAAAGAAGTCCATGGAGCGTGCGTCTGTAGACAAAGGTGTGATCCAGTTTACAGGGTCGCTGTTGAGAATTGTACTTTACATTTTGCTGGTATTTAGCATTGCCACTCATTTTGGTGTAAGGGAATCCTCTATTGCAGCACTGCTTGGTACTGCTGGTGTAACGGTAGGTCTTGCATTGCAGGGCGGTCTTGCAAATATCGCGGGCGGGATCATGCTTCTGATCTTTAAACCATTTCAAGTGGGGGATTATATCATTATCGCACAGCAGAATGGGTGCGAAGGAACTGTATACAAAATAGAAATCTGTTATACAACTCTGATTTCCATAGATAACAAACACATTGTAATCCCAAATGGAACGCTGTCCGGCAGCATTATTACAAATGTAACTGCCAGAGATCTTCGTAAGCTGGAGATCAAAGTAGGAATTTCTTATGATTCAGACATTAAGAAAGCAAAAGCAATCCTGGAAGAAATCCTTCATAATGATGAAGATACGAAAGACGACCAGGGAATGGTGGTGTTTGTAGATGAGCTTGGAGAGAGCGCAGTGGTCATGGGCCTGCGTGTGTGGGTGGCTACGGAGAAATACTGGCCTGCCAGGTGGCGGCTTAATGAACTGATCAAAGAAGCGTTTGATGCAAACGGAATTGAAATCCCGTACAATCAGCTGCAGGTTCATGTGAAGAAACAGATATGATAACAACATAAGTCCTCTGAACCAACTATAAGGTTTAGAGGACTTATTGTTTGTACAGATTATAGCCAAATAATACCAAACAAGAATAAATAATCCTTAATTTATAGTAATTTATACCAATTTCATTGTCAGATATTGGTATAATACCACCAAAATAATATAAAATACGACAAAATAATTGACAATAGGACAACAGATTGCTATACTGGAGTCAAGTTAAACAACTAAGTGTTTTTATGAAGATGCAAAGGCGCATGTAAGTAAATGGATTGCTGCACGATTTTTATACATTGCAAAGACGCAAAAATATAAAAACACTTTTTTTGTACCCAAAATTAACTTCGTGATTGTAACTAAGTAACAATGTACAGAAAGAAAAGGAGAGAAAACTATGAAAATGTACAAAAAAGTTATGGCAGCAGCTCTTGCAGGAGTAATGACAGTTTCCATGTCCGCTACAGCATTTGCAGCAGATGATGACGGCTATATTCTCAAAGCCACAAATGAAGATTCCAAATCATCCGACAATGATCTGGTGATCGCAATCGAAGGAAGCGTAAGCTCCATGGACCCGGCAAACATTCCGGATACAAACGCAATCTCTGCTACACGTGGTGTATATGAGACACTGGTTTCTTTTGATGAGAACCAGGAATTAACAGGCAAACTTGCTGAATCATGGGAAGTTTCCGATGACTCTCTTACTTATACTTTCAAACTTCGTCAGGGCGTTAAATTCCAGGACGGAACAGACTTCAATGCAGCAGCAGTTAAAGCAAACTATGATCGTGTAGTTAACAAAGACAACAACCTTCGTCAGAGAAGAACATTTATCGTAACTAACGAAGACGGATCTGAAACACCTCGTGTAGACAGCATTGAAACACCGGATGATTACACACTGGTTATCAAACTGACACAGGCATGGGCACCATTTATCAACCGTCTGACACAGTTCTGTATCATCAGTCCTGCAGCTCTTGAAGAGTATGGCAATGATATTATGAATCATCCATGCGGAACCGGCCCATATGTATGTACAGAATGGGAAGAGGGAGACCACACAAGCTTTAAGCGCAATGATGATTACTGGGGAGACAAACCGGGCGTTGACACTGTAACAATCAAAGAGGTTCCGGAAGCGGGTGCACGTACAGCTATGCTTCAGACAGGTGAAGCAGACTTCATCTATCCTACACCGTCTGACCAGATTGAAGCAATCAAAGGAACAGACGATGTAAACATTCTTACAACAGACTCCAACATCATGAGATATGTAACTCTGAACATGGATCTGGAACAGCTTTCTGATGTAAAAGTACGTCAGGCTATGAACTATGCGATCGACAAAGATGCATACATCCAGTTAATGTATTCCGGATACGGAAAACCAGCTACATCTGTAGTTCCATCTATCATCGGCGGATATGAAGAGCAGGAAGCTTACACATATGATGTAGACAAAGCAAAAGAACTTATGAAAGAAGCCGGATACGAAGACGGATTCAAACTTACTCTGTGGGGCGATAACACAACACAGGAAATCAAAGGTATGACATTTATTTCCCAGCAGCTTGCTCAGATCGGTATCGAAGTTGACGTTCAGCCAATGGAGCCTGCAACTGTAAGTGACAAGATTTATGTTGACAAAGAAGATGCTGAGATCAATATGTGGTATGTAAACTGGTCTGCATCTGACTTCACAATGGATGGTTCTTTACGTTCCCTGCTTTACAGCACAATGTGCCCTCCTACAAGTGCAAACACAGCATATTTCAACGATGCTGATTTTGATAAAGATATGGATGAAGGTCTTGCAACAGCTAACGAAGAAGAACAGGCTAAATACTATAGCGATGCTCAGAAGATCGCATGGGAAGCATGCCCATGGTTATTCCTTGGCAATGACCAGATCATCTATTCTACAAAATCTTATCTGTCTGGCGTATATGTATCTCCGGATGGAGCATTTAACTTCGCAAATGCAACTTTAGCACAGTAGTAATTTGTTTGAGAACAGGCTGCGAAGAACATAAATCTGGCTGCCTGATCTGAAATTGCAGCAATTCCATAAAAATACTGCCGATACAGCAGTGTGAATACAGGACAAGGATGTTCAAACCGGAGAACTGCCATAAGATTCACTATGGCAGTTCTCCGACTATAAAGCATCAAATATAAACAACAGGTAAGAAAATGATAAGGAGGAAAAATATGGGACGTTATTTAGGTAAACGTTTGATAAGCACGATCCCGCTGCTTCTGGTTATCTCATTCGTAGTATTTATGTTTATCCATATGATTCCCGGTGATCCGGCAAGACTGGTAGCCGGTCAGGATGCAACAAAGGAAGATGTGGCAGTTGTACGTGAACAGCTGGGACTGGATGAGCCACTATTTGTACAGTATGGCAAATATATGAAAGGTCTTTTTACAGGAGATCTGGGAAACTCTATCAAAAACGGTAAAACCGTAGCAGAGACAATCGCACCAAGACTGAAACCAACTATCATGCTGACATTCTCATCCATGATATGGGCTGCGATCATCGGTATTGCAATCGGTATCATCGCTGCCGTATTTCATGGCAGAATTCTTGATTATGTAGGTATGATCATAGCAATCGCAGGTATATCTGTTCCAAGTTTCTGGTTAGGTCTGGAATTAATCCAGCTTTTCTCAGTAAGCCTGGGATGGCTTCCAACCAGTGGACTGGAAACCTGGAAGAGCTACATTCTTCCATCACTTACAATGGGAGCAGGAATCATGGCCGTACTTGCCAGATTTTCCAGATCTTCCATGCTTGAGACCATGCGTGAGGACTATGTGCGTACCGCACGTGCCAAAGGTCTTTCTGAATCACTGGTTGTTATGCGCCATGCATTTAAGAACTCTCTGATCGAGATCGTAACAGTAGCCGGACTTCAGATCGGTGGTCTTCTTTCCGGATCTGTTATGGCAGAGACAGTATTCTCCATTCCTGGGCTTGGACGTCTTCTGGTAGACTCCATCCAGATGAGAGATTACAAAGTTGTTCAGGCATTACTTCTGTTCTTTGCTACAGAATATATCCTGATCAACCTGATCGTAGATGTTCTTTATGGCGTGATTAACCCAAGAGTACGTTATGAGTAGAGGAGGAGAGAAGATGGCAGATAAGAACACAACATCAAACATTAACCTTGCTGCTGCCGAAGAACTCCCTAAGGCACAGAGCAAGTTCAAAGAATTTGTCAAGAAATTCATAAAGAGAAAAACAGCAGTGATTTCTCTGGCATTTATAGTTTTTATTATCTTAATGGCAATTATCGGACCGTATGTAGTTCCGTATGATCCGCAGGCACCGGATTACACAGCTATGATGCAGGGGCCAAGCGCAGCCCACATCTGGGGAACCAATGAATACGGACAGGATGTTTTCTCCCGTCTGATGGTTGGTACCAGACTTTCTCTTACATGCGCGCTGACAGCGACGATCATTGGTACGGCTATCGGTGTTGTTCTCGGACTGATCGCAGGTTTCTACGGCGGAATTATCGATTCCCTGATTATGAGATGCTGTGATGTACTTTTCGCTTTCCCTGATATCCTGCTGGCTATCGCAGTTGTTGCCATCATCGGACAGGGTATGGTAAACGTTATGATCGCAGTTGCGGTATTTACAGTGCCGTCCTTCGCACGAATCATACGAAGCGCGACGATTTCCGTAAAGCAGGCTCCTTATGTAGAGGTTGCCCGTTCCCTGGGATGTTCAAACACAAGAATCCTGTTTGTACATATTTTCCCTGGTACGATCCAGTCTATGATCGTTAACTTTACCATGCGTGTAGGTACTGCAATCCTTGCTGCATCATCCTTAAGCTTCCTGGGATTCGGTGCAAACGTTACAGAGCCTGACTGGGGTTCCATGCTTTCCACAGGACGTAACTATCTGAATACAGCTCCTCACATGGTACTGTTCCCTGGTATTCTGATCTTCCTTACAGTTCTGGCATTCAACCTGCTGGGCGACGGTCTCAGAGATACCCTGGATCCAAAGATGAACTAGGAGGAAGAAACCATGGCAGAAAAATTATTAGAAGTAAAGAACCTCCGTACGGAGTTTAAAAGAGATAAAACATGGGTGACAGCAGTTAATAATGTAAGTTTCTCCATTCAGCCAGGTGAGATTCTTGGTTTGGTAGGAGAGTCCGGATGCGGTAAATCCGTAACCTCCCTTTCCATTATGAAACTTCTGGCACGTAACAGTAAGATTTCCAACGGTGAGATCCTGCTTAATGGCAAGGATCTTCTCAAAGAAGATAAAAAAGGCATGAGAAAGATCAGAGGACGTGAAGTTGCCATGATCTTCCAGGAGCCGATGAACTCTCTGAACCCATGTATGAGAATTGAGAAACAGCTGACAGAAGCAATCCTGCTCCATAACAATTTCTCAAAAGAAGAAGCGCACAACAGAGCATTCGAAGTACTGAAATCAGTAGGTATCCCTGAACCGGATATGACATTAAAGAGTTATCCGCACCAGCTTTCAGGAGGTATGTGCCAGCGTGTTATGATCGCTATGGCAATGTCCTGTGAGCCGGAGCTTCTCATCGCAGATGAGCCGACTACAGCCCTTGACGTTACCATTCAGGCACAGATTCTGGAGCTGATGGAGGACATCAGGGCAAAGAAGAATACAGGCATTCTGATGATTACACATGACCTTGGTGTTGTTGCTGAAATGTGTTCCAGAGTTGTTGTTATGTATGCCGGCCGAATCGTAGAAGAAGCACCTGTGCAGGAACTTTTTGCAGATCCGAAACATCCATATACACAGGGTCTGATCGGTTCTGTACCGAAACTTGGAAGTGGTGTGGAATCTCTTCCGTCCATTCCGGGAAGCGTACCGGATCTGTCCGTAATGCCGAAAGGATGTAAGTTTGCACCGAGATGTAAATATGCAATGGATATCTGTCATCAGCAGGAGCCGGAGCTTGCAGATATCAACGAAGCAGGCACCAGAAAATGCAGATGTCATCTGCTCAACAAAACCGGAAAGGAGGCGTAACCTGTGAGCGAGCCGTTATTATCAGTAAAGAATATGAAGAAAACATTCCAGGCAAACGGAGGAATGTTCAGCAAGAAGAAATTTGTCCATGCTGTAAATGATGTATCATTCGATATCTATCCGGGTGAAACTTTCTCTCTGGTAGGAGAGTCCGGATGCGGGAAATCTACGACAGGTAAACTGATCGATCATCTGATCACACCGGATTCCGGTGAGATCTGGTTTGAAGGAAAAGAAATCTCCAGACTTTCCGAGAAAGAAATGCGTCCGCTGCGTTCTGATATTCAGATGGTTTTCCAGGATCCGTACGGTTCCCTGAATCCGAGAATGAAAGTTCAGGATCTCATCGGTGAGCCACTTCTGATCCACACAAACATGAGCGCAGGAGAGCGTCTTAAGAAAGTACATGAACTTCTCGGCACTGTAGGATTAAGCCCATCTCATGGAGAGCGTTATCCACATGAATTCTCTGGTGGTCAGCGCCAGCGTATCGGAATTGCCAGAGCACTGACAGTGCAGCCAAAGCTGATCATTGCAGATGAACCGGTATCTGCCCTTGATGTTTCTATCCAGGCGCAGGTATTAAATCTTCTGCAGCAGTTACAGAAAGACTTTAATCTTACCTATCTGTTCATTTCCCATGACCTGAGTGTCGTTGAGATGATTTCAGACAGGATCGGTGTTATGTATCTGGGTACGATCGTAGAGACAGCTCCGAAGAAAGAACTGTATGCAAACCCGAGACATCCATATACAAGAGCACTTCTTTCCGCAGTTCCGATCCCGGATCCGGAAGTGAAGAAAGAGCGTATTACCTTAAAAGGTGATCTTCCAAGTCCAAGTAATCCGCCAAGTGGATGCCTGTTCCATACACGTTGCCCACATTGTACGGAAAAATGTAAGACACAGGTGCCGACACCTGTTGAAATTGCACCGGGTCATATTGTAAAATGTCATTATCCGGAACTTACAGAATAGGAATTCCGAAATAACAATATTACACCTGAAGATGAACAGTGAAGAAAACAGGATTCACTGAGAGATACAGGTTATCATGAATGGATGAGGAAAGAGGGGGCTATGTTTACTGAGGAAAGACAAAGCGCAATAGAGAAATGCCTTCGTGAAAACGGAAAAGTCAAGGTTAAGGAATTAAGTGAAATGTTTCAGGTCACAGAAGACTGTATCCGAAAAGATCTTAAGACTCTTGAAAACGCCGGTAAGTTAAAGAGAACCTACGGCGGCGCAATCCTTTCACAGGATTATCCGCTGAAGAGAGACGTAGTAGACAGACGCCAGTTTAACCTTGACAAAAAGAGAACAATTGCAGCCAAAGCATTTAAACTGATCAAGAATAACGAAACAATTTTCCTTGATATTTCTACCACAAATATTGAACTGGCAAAGCTTCTTGCCACGTCAAATATGCGTGTGGTAGTGGTAAGCAATATGATAGATATCCTGCAGATCCTTGCCACAAATCCATCCATTACTGCAATCGGTACAGGGGGAACAATGTACCAGACAGTAAACGGATTTATGGGAGCTGCAACGATAGAAGTGATCAAACAGTATAGCTTTGACCGTGCATTTATAGGAAGCTGCGGTGTGGATATGACTGATTGTGCAATTACTACATTGGGGGTAGAGGACGGATTGACAAAGAAAGCAGCCGTGCACAGCAGCAGACATAAATATGTTGTTATGGAAAGGGATAAATTCTATTTCAATGATTCCTATAAATATGCATACTTCGATGATATCAGCGGAATTGTTACGGATGAATTTCCAGATGATACGATCGTGAGTACACTGGAGAGAGCCGGGGTGAAATTGTTCTGATGCAGGTAAGTCTTCGGGGGACTTATCTGATCTGGTTAAATCAGTCAGCAGAAAGGATGATCTGTCTGGCTTAAATGAAAAAAGATGGAGGCAAGTACGTGAAAGAATATATTTTGGAAGCCTGTGTAGATTCTGTAGAATCTGCTATGGCAGCGGTTGAAGGAGGCGCAGACAGACTGGAACTTTGCGGTAACCTGATCATCGGCGGAACCACTCCGGGACCGTGGCTTTTTGATGAAATAAGAAAGCGTTCGGATATCAGGATCCATGCTCTGATCCGTCCGCGTTTTGGAGATTTCTGCTATACAGATGCAGAATTTTCCATGATAAAGCATGCAGTGGAAGATTTCAGGAAAATGGGTGCCGAAGGTGTTGTATTTGGGGTGCTGAGGCCGGATGGCACATTAAACATGGAACAGATGAAAGCGCTGATGGAGGCGGCAGGGGATATGTCGGTGACTCTTCACAGAGCTTTTGATGTATGTGTGGATCCAATAGAAACAATGGAACAGGCAATCTCACTGGGAATCAATACGATCCTTACTTCAGGTCAGCGTAATGTATGTCTGCAGGGGGCAGATCTGCTGAAGGAACTGGTAGAGAAGAGTCAGGGACGTATCACGATCCAGGCAGGAAGCGGCGTGGGAGCAGAAGTGATCCGCCAGCTTTATCCGCTTACAGGAGTCAGGGCTTATCATATGACCGGAAAGAGAGTCATTGACAGTGAGATGCAGTTTCGTAAGGATGGAGTCAATATGGGACTTCCGATGCTGAGCGAATATGAGATATGGCGTACGGATGTAGATAATATCCGTGCCGCAAAGAAAGTTCTGGAGGAATTATAATGGCAGAACCGAGAGTTTTTTTAAAAGAGAACAGGGGCCGAATTGAAGAGAACTACCTGGAGCAGGCAAAAAACCTGCCCCGGGTTTTTGCGCCTGTAGACGAAAAATTACAGAAATGTACAGAGGAAGTGGCACTTGCATGTAAATATTTATATGCGTTTATGCCGTACAGTGACATTGGCAATTATCCGTTTGAAGTATTTCTGGACTATGCGGAGAATGGTGTGAGGCTCTGGAAAGAGAATCCGCAGGTTGCAGACCTTCCTGAAGAAATCTTCCTGAATTATGTGCTGTTTCACAGAGTAAACGAGGAGGAGATCGCACAGTGCAGAACTTATTTCCGCGCAGAGATCGGAAGCAGAATACAGGGAATGAACTTCAGAGAAGCAGCGTTGGAAGTGAATTACTGGTGTGCCGAAGAAGCTACTTATCATTGTACAGATGACCGTACTTTATCTGCGATTTCTGTATATCGCAGAGGAAATGGCAGATGTGGTGAAGAGTCTGTATTCACTGTAAATGCACTGCGAAGCGTAGGCGTACCTGCCCGTCAGGTATATGCGCCGAAGTGGTCTCACTGCGATGACAATCACGCCTGGGTAGAGATCTGGTGTGACGGTAAATGGTACTTCCTCGGAGCCTGTGAGCCCGAAGAAATCCTGAATAAAGGATGGTTTACAAACGCTTCTTCCAGAGCAATGATGATCCATTCACGTGTGTTTGACACCAAAATCCCGGAAGGTGAGGTGATCGGCACAGATGGTATGGTGACCATGCTGAATGAATTGAAGAGGTATGCAGTAACCAAAGAAATTACAGTAACAGTAAAGGATGCGCAGGGGTTACCCACAGAGGGAGCTGAGGTTTCCTTTGAGGTGCTGAACTATTCAGAGTATGCACCGATCGCAGAGAAGAAAACAGACAGTAAGGGAACCGCCAGACTGACAACAGGACTTGGGAGTCTGCATATTTCCGCAAGAATGTGTTCTGACGGCGAGTGGTTCTATGCGGAAACAGTTATGAACACTGAGAAAGAAGATAACTGTGAACTTTGTCTGGTATCGCAGGATAAAAGAAATGACGGTGAATCAGAAAAGTGGACAGCAGCAGATATATTTGCTCCTCATGATGCACCTGTAAACACAGACATGCCGACTTTAGAACAGAAGGCGAAGGGAAATAAGCGTCTGACAGCAGCCAATGCACACAGAGAGCAGAAAGTAAGAAACTGGTCAAATCCGGAATGTGAACGTTTCCTGGAAAAAAAGGTAAACAGGATAGAAGAAGCCATTGCTGCCTCATACAGAGAAGATCTCCTGAGGGTTCTCACAGAGAAAGACAGAACTGACTGTATCAGTGACGTTCTGGAGGAACACCTGGAGCTGGCAATCCCATATCATGGTATGATGAAAAAGGATACCTTTGTATCTTATGTGTTAAATCCAAGAGTAGATGATGAAGTTCTTCAGAAATACAGAAGAGAGATTAAGAAGCATTTTTCCAGAACTGAGAAACAGGAGCTGAGAGATGATCCTTCCAGAATCTGGAATCTGATCGAGAAGGCAATTGTTTCCAGACCGGAGAAAGAGCGTTCCAGTGTGATCACAACACCGGCAGGATGCATAAGGACCTGTACAGGAAGCTTCCTGTCAAAGAAAATCCTGTTTGTTGCAATAGCGAGAACCCTTGGAGTAGCGGCAAGACTGAATCCACATGATCGTTCTATGGAATATATGAAAAACGGAAGATTTGTTCCTGTGCTTGCAAGAACAGAGAAGAACTGTACTCTGATCCTGAAAGCAGGAGAGACTGTACAGTGGAAATATTTCCAGAACTGGAGTATTGCAAAACTGGAGAATGGAAGATATACATCACTGAAACTGGGAGCAGAGAATTTCGAAGATCAGATCCTGAATCTGCCGTTGGAATCCGGAAACTACAGGATTCTTACTTCAAACAGACTTCCAAATGGAAATATGTTTGCAAATGAATATCATTTTGAAATTCAGCCCGGAGAGACAAAGGAGATCGAGTTGGTACTCAGGGAAGCAGATCTGGAGGATATGCTGGAGAATATTTCCATGCCGGAATTCATGCTGAAAACTGAGGATGGTACAGAAGTGAAAGCATCTGATCTTACAGCAGACGGAAAACATATCCTTATGTTTCTGGAAGAAGAAAAAGAGCCTACTGAGCATATCTTAAATGAAATGATGGAGCAGGAAGAGGCTTTCGCAGGATATGCAGAGCAGATTATTTTTGTAGTGAGAAGCAAAGAAGCACTGGAGACACCGACACTGTCCAAAGCACTTGCAAAGTTAAAAAATATTCAGATTTATTATGATGATTTCTCAGAGATTATCAATACTCTGGGAAGGCGTATGTACGTAGATCCGGACAAACTTCCGCTGATTATTGTGACGAATGGAACCCTGAATGGGATTTATGCGACCAGCGGTTACAATGTAGGAACCGGGGATATGCTGCTTAGATTAATGTAACAGAGCGATAAATAAGATGCCCGGAGATGACACCTGTGAGCATCTTCTGGTATTGCCGGATTACATTATTGTATAGATGTAAAGGATTGGATATTGAATTTGCATTTACATAAAGGAGATAAAAATCATGTATCAGTTTAACAGAAAAGAATATGAAGAACGTATGAAATGGTATCAGGATGCCCGTTTCGGAATGTTTATCCACTGGGGATTATATTCTATTCCTGCAAGAGGAGAATGGGTACGCAGTACAGAGGAGATGCCTGAGGAAGAATACCTTCCGTTTATGAAAGAATTTGATGCCAGAGACTATAATCCGAAACAGTGGGCAAAAGAGGCAAAGGCAGCAGGTATGAAATATGTGGTTCTGACTGCAAAACACCATGATGGTTTCTGTTTATTTGACAGTAAATACACAGATTATAAAGTTACCAATACACCTGCAGGAAGAGATCTGATCAAAGAATATGTGGAAGCTCTTCGCGAAGAAGGTCTGAAAGTCGGTCTGTATTTCACATTACTTGACTGGCATCATCCGGACGGCGGCGGCTATCTGTCAAACCACATTCCAAGCCAGGGTGTTACATGGGACAATAGCTGGGACTTCCCGGATGCTGCAAACAAAAACTTTGACCGCTGCTTTAATGAAAAGATTTATCCACAGGTTGAAGAGATTCTTCGTAACTACGGTGAACTTTGCCTGATCTGGTTTGATATGCCAATGACCTTAAAAGAACATCAAAGCCGCGCGCTGTTCGATGCTATCAAGAAGTATCAGCCTGACTGCCTGATCAACTCCCGTCTTGGAAACGGTGCTTACGATTATGTATCACTTGGCGACAACGAGATTCCAGATTCTATGCCTGAGAACACTGAGTTTGACCCAGCTTTGATGAACGGCATTGACGGCTTCAAGCCATCTCCTTACGGACTGTATGAGACTGCTGCTACCATCAACCGCACATGGGGCTTCTCTGCTCACGATCAGAACTGGAAGAGCCCAGAAATCATTGCTGCAAACCGCAAGAAATTAAACGGTATGGGTATCAACTATCTGCTTAACGTTGGACCAGACGGACTTGGCCGCATCCCGCTTGCCAGCCAGAAGGTTTTACGTGAAGCTGCAAAGCTTTATGAAAAATAATTAGGAAAAGCCACCGGGACAGGGACATTGGTCTTTCTTCTCTCCAAATACAATCTGTCTGTCACACAGCTTTAATGCTTCCGGACGGTGGGTTACAATAATCACTGTCTTATCTGTCATGCTGCGAAGGTTCTCAAGCACTGCTTCTTCTGTCCCGGCATCCAGTGCACTTGTAGCTTCATCCAAAAGAAGTACCGGTCGGTCAGAATAAATAGCTCTTGCAATCGCAAGCCTCTGCATCTGTCCCTCGGATAGTCCCAAGCCACGCTCGCCAAGGAGAGTATCTATGCCCTGTTCCAGCTCTGCGATAAAACCATCCGCACAGGCAATCTGCAAAGCTCTGTGAATGCCTGCTTCATCTCCTGTCCTGTTCTTATCTGAAAATGTAATGATATCCCTAATGCTTCCGCTCATAAGCTGGTTGCCCTGCGGAACATAGGCAAACATTAAACGGTCACAGCCATACACTTCTCCGGCATCTACTGTATACAAGCCCATCAGAAGCTTTAACACAGTACTCTTGCCACAGCCACTCGGACCGGTAAATGCCACAAACTCGCCCTTTCGTATCTCTAAGCTGTAATCCTTTAATACGATTGGCATAATCGTATCTCCCTCGGTAATGACCGGCGGAAGGTATGTAAAATCCACATGGAACAAGCCGAAGGTGCTGTTATCCGGAATATATCTTGATTGCTCGTCACTCATCCTGGCCTTGGCACATACATCTTCCAAAGCACGCACCTTATCCTTTTCATACGCCTCAACCTCCATCAGCCTCTCCGCACTCGCAAGCATAGCGAAATACTTCGGCAGATAGCCTGTGATATTGGCAAACGGATTCTGTATCTGGCTGATAAGCTGAAGCATCGCCATGAATGTTCCGTAGGTCATAGTGCCATTATAGATACCGAATGCTCCATAGACAGCTCCAAGCACATATGCTCCGTTCATAACTGCTCCAAAGCCGATATTACAGACATTGGAGAAATGATTCTTACGCATGCGTGCTTTCTTGTGCTCACTCATGTGGCTTTCAGCCTCAGTAAGACTGTCCGCTTCCTTGCCAAATGCTTTGACGATCATCAGACTGCCAAGATGCTCCTGCAAGAAGATACGGACAAATCCATCCTTTTCCTGCATCTGCTTGTGCAGCTTTTTTAGCTGCTTTCTGAAAATATAAGTAAGCAGCACCAGAAGTATTCCACCAGGCACAAGGATATAGGCAAACCTCGGTTCCATAATAAGGATTACCACAAGTGCTCCTGCCATCTTCGTTACCATTCCGGCTACGCCCGGCACAATCGTGGCAAGCCCCTCTGACACGACAACAGTATCTGATGTCAGGTGGTTCATCCACTCACCGGAATGGGTTGCGGTGACTGCTCCGTAATTGTGTGTAAGAAGCCCTGCAAACAGCCTGCTTTTGAATGCATTCTCATAGGTTGCCTTAGCGTATTCTTCTAAGAACCGCCCTGAGTGCAATCTGCCCCACCACAAGTGCCACAAAGAGGACACAGAAAGTCAGCATTTTTTTGCTGTCATGCGCCACTGCACCATCAATCAGTCCACGCAGGAGCATAGCATAAAAAACACTGCTGATGCCAAGTACCATCTGCACCAACAGCAGGAATATGATATATAATCTGCTTTTGCCTGCGACCTCGTTGATAAAGTGCAGGGCGGATTTATTCGTCTTTCTGATATGTACCCCCAATACTGGACACCCAGTATTGGGGGTATTTTTATGAAATATAGTTATGAATACAAGAAAAAGTGTGTGGAATTGTACCGCCAAGGAAAATGGCCAGAAACACCAGAGGGAGTAAATGAAAAACGATTTCATGATACAATTCGGATTTGGGTTCGTACAGAAGATGCTTGTGGTCCAGAAGCATTTCGACATAAAAATCAAAACAAAGTATGGGCAACAGAAGAAAAGTATGAGCTGATTGCTAAAATTTTGGCCGGTGCATCGTGTAAAGAAACGGCAATTTCGGCTGGAATCAGTGACGGTCTCTTGTACCAATGGGTCAGATGTTATAAAATGAAAGGGTATCAGGGATTGGCCGCACAGCAAAAAGGACGGCCACCCAAGGAGCCTGCCATGAAGAAGAAAATCGTACCAGCAGAACTGACCCCTTCAGAGCGAGAAGAAATAATTCGGCTCAGAGCAGAGAATGAGCGTCTGAGAGCGGAGATTACCGTCGTAAAAAAAGAGATTGCCTTGAGAGAAGAGAGATGCGCAGCGCAACTCAAGGCGAAAAGGCTGCGCTCGTCCAAGAACTCCACAAAGAAGGACACAGACTGAATGATCTGCTGGATGCCATTGGGCTGTCTAGGTCGACATATTATTATGAGCTCGGCAGAACCGACAAAGTCAAAGAACGAAACGCCGATCTATCGTCTGAAATTGTTTCCATTTTCAACGAGAACAGGAAGCGATATGGCGTAAGAAGGGTACATCGGGAGCTTCTGAACCGTGGCTTTCTGGTAAATCATAAGCGTGTCCAGCGAATTATGAATCAGTTTGCACTATGCGGCAAACGTCCCAAGGAAAAGTACCATTCCTACAAAGGCGATGTGGGCAAGGTCGCTGATAATATTATCAATCGGGATTTCAGTACCGAGAAGCTGCTTCAAAAGTGGACAACAGATGTATCGCAATTCAATCTGCCTTGGGGTAAATGCTACATTTCTCCGATTCTTGACATGAATACCAATGAGATTATTTCCTACAATCTCTCTACCAGTCCGAACATGGAACAAATCAAGGATATGCTGAATAAAGCGTTTGAACGATTTCCTTCTGTACAAGGTTTGATTATGCACTCGAATCAGGGCTGGCAGTACCAGCACGCATTTTACCGGAGCGAACTTCAAAAGCATGGAATTATACAATCTATGTCCCGAAAGGGCAACTGCTATGACAACTGCATTATGGAGACTTTCTTTGGCAGGCTGAAAAACGAAATGTTCTATGGATTAGAGAAGGATTATCCCTCCTTTGAATCCTTCTCTAAGGCGATTGCCGAGTATATCAACTATTACAATAACACCAGAATCCAAGCTAAAACAAAATGGATGCCTCCCTCTAAGTTCAGGGAAGCATCCATGATGGAAGCTTAATTATTCAATTTTGACCCGGTGTCCAGAAAACTGGGTACATATCAGCCCTGCCTGCTCTTTTTATTTGTAAAGATTACTTTAACTTTGACTCTCTGTGGATGATCTCTTCTCTTCCCGGTCCGTTTGATACGAGTGTGATCGGAACCTGAATCTCCTGCTCGATGGTGTCGATATAGTTGCGGCAAGCCTCTGGCAGATCCTCGTAATTGCGGATTCCGCGGATATCGCAGTTCCAGCCTGGCAGTACCTTGTATACCGGCTTTGCCTTCTCAAGCTTCTGAGTGGTTGGGAAATCCTTTGTTACAACGCCGTCGATCTCATAGCCTACGCACATCGGAATCTCCTTTAAGTAGCCTAACGGGTCAAGTACTGTAAGTGCAACGCTTGTTGCTCCCTGCACACGGCAGCCATATCTTGTTGCAACTGCATCAAACCATCCCACACGTCTCGGACGGCCTGTGGTAGCACCAAACTCACCCTTATCACCACCGCGCTTACGAAGCTCATCAGCCTCCTCACCGAAGATCTCGCTGACAAATGCACCTGCGCCTACTGCACTAGAATATGCCTTTGCAACTGTTGTGATCTCATTGATCTCATATGGCGGGATACCTGCGCCGATTGCACCGTATGCTGCTAATGGAGAGGAAGAAGTTACCATCGGGTAGATACCATGATCTGGATCCTTTAAGGTACCAAGCTGTCCCTCTAACAGAATCTTCTTTCCTTCCTTGATTGCCTGATGCAGGTAAAGTCCTGTATCTGCTACGTAAGGAGCGATCATCTCCTTGTATTCCATACGTGTATTATCATATCTAAAACCATCAACATAACCAGATGCACCTAATCCAAAATATTTATATATAATTAATGATATTTAAATTAAGATTTTGTAATTATTAAAAGTATATGTATTGAAAAAATATTAAAATTTGCTATTATGACTATGTAAGG
>OKVP01000149.1_pt1 | contig 28451 bp, 26 predicted proteins | sample 1604821 | NCBI WGS metagenome assembly OKVP01 (sample SAMN01760946, study PRJEB22395) | human gut metagenome | reverse complement strand
ACATTCAACCTGCAGCGACGAAAGTCACAAATATAGCTTATTTCTCTTTCTGGAGGCGTCTCCTTTGTTGCATAAGTCAAAATTTTTCTTGTATTTCCTGCAAAATAGGGTTAGAATAAAATCGTATATGTTTAAATATATGATGATGTTAAATCTGGAGGTTAATAAATAATGAAGATTATTATGTTAGGCGCTCCTGGCGCAGGTAAAGGAACTCAGGCAAAGAAACTTTCAGAGAAATATGGTATTCCTCATATTTCCACAGGTGATATTTTCCGTGCTAATATTAAGAACAATACAGAACTCGGACAGAAAGCAAAAGGATACATGGATGCAGGACAGCTTGTACCAGACGAACTGGTTGTTGACCTTGTAGTAGATCGTATCAAAGAAAAGGACTGCTTTAAAGGATTTATCCTTGATGGTTTTCCACGTACTATTCCACAGGCAGAAGCTCTTGACTATGCACTGAACAATCAGAATGAGAAGATTGATTATGCAATCAACGTAGATGTTCCTGATGAGAATATCATCAATAGAATGGGCGGAAGAAGAGCCTGTGTTGGTTGTGGTGCTACATATCACGTAGTAAATATGCCACCTAAGAAAGAGGGTATCTGTGACCATTGCGGAGAAAAGTTAGTTCTTCGTGAAGATGATAAGCCAGAAACCGTTAAGAAGAGATTACAGGTTTATCATGACCAGACAAAGCCTTTAATTGAGTACTATGATAAGAAAGGTTCTCTTTTAACAGTAGACGGAACTTTAGATATCAATGTAGTATTTGAAAAGATTACAGAGGTTCTTGGATAGAGTGTGTTTGAAATGAAAAGGGCTGTCGCGGTATCACTCTTATAGTGCGATAGCCTTTTTTATTATAAAGTATTATAAATGAGAGGGTGTCTCATGGAGCATACAGGAATAAAACCAAAAGTAATAGAAGAGATACGAACTTTTGCAAGAAAATATAATATAGATAAGGTTATATTATTTGGGTCAAGAGCCAGAGGTGACTACAGACGTACCAGTGATATTGATTTGGCTGTTGTAGGTGGTGACTTTGCAAGATTTGCTCTGGATGTTGATGAAGAAACATCAACATTATTAGAATATGATATTGTTGATATGAGCAGGGAAATGCAGGATGAGCTGCGACAGTCTATTATGCGGGAAGGGAAGATTTTATATGAAAAAGTATGAGAATTTTTGTTCGGCTTTGTGTAATATGAAAGAAATTTATAAATATGACCCACCGTATGATACGGTTATTTTAACAGGTCTGGTTGGCTTGTTTGAAGTATGTTTTGAACAGTCATGGAAAATGATGAAAGAAATTCTGGAATCACATGGGTATGAGGAGGGAGCAACCGGTTCTCCTAAAATTATTTTAAAAACAGCTTATAAAGCAGGTATGATTAAAGATGAGGAACTGTGGCTTCGTGCTTTACAAGAAAGAAATAATGTGGCACATTCTTATAATGAAAGAATTGCATTAGGTATTGTTATGCGGGCAAAAGAATCATTTTATGATATGTTTTGTGAGCTAAAAAAAGAGATTGATAAAAACTGGATATAGGAGAAAACAATGGCAATTACAATAAAGAACGAGCATGAGATAGCATTGATGCGTGAGTCAGGACGTTTACTGGCATTGGTTCACGAGGAAATGCGTAAGGAATTAAAAGAGGGGATGACAACAAAGGATATTGATCAGATTTGTGAGACAATGATCAGAGACTTTGGCTGCATTCCTAATTTTTTGAATTATCAGGGATTTCCGGCTTCTGTATGTGTGTCGATTAACGATGAGGTTGTTCATGGAATTCCTTCTAAAAAAAGATATATTCAGAATGGAGATATCGTGAGTCTTGATGCAGGGCTTATTTATAAAGGATATCATTCTGATGCAGCAAGAACACATGGTGTTGGAGAAATCAGTCCGGAAGCACAGAGGATTATTGATGTTACAAGACAATCTTTCTTTGAAGGTATTAAGTTTGCAAAACCTGGCAATCATTTAGTTGATATTGCAAGAGGTGTGCAGACCTATGCAGAGAGCAATGGGTATTCTGTTGTCCGTGACCTGACAGGGCATGGTATTGGAACCCATCTTCATGAGGCACCGGAGATTCCGAACTTTGTTCAGAGAAGAAGAGGGGCAAAGATGCAGAAGGGCATGGCGCTTGCTATTGAGCCGATGATTAATGAAGGAACTTATGATGTTTACTGGCTTGATAATGACTGGACAGTAGCAACGGCAGATGGAAAGCTTTCTGCTCATTATGAGAATACGATTGCGATTACTGATGATGGATGCGAGATTCTTACGATGCTGCCAGAAGAGAAAGAGGCACTTGGAGTATTATAAAAACGATACAGCCATGAATAATAAACAAAAAGAAAAGTAATTTTTTTATAAATTTTTACTTGGTAATGGAGAAGATTTATGCTAGAATATAAATTAGGTTATTTTGCCACATCCCTTTGTGGTCATGATAAAGGAAAAGTTTACATGATTGTAAAGCAGGAGGGTGAGATGATTGGGTTATCTGATGGGGGAAGAAGAACCATTGATAATCCGAAGTGGAAAAAGAAGAAACATATTCAGATGATACGCTCTGAGAGAATGGCAGAAGCTTTTCCATCCCTGATTTCTTCGGAGGATGCCAATCAGAGGATCTGTGATGAGATCGCTGGAATGGAAGGGCGTAAAGTAAGAAAGCAGGAGGATTAAATATGTCAAAATCAGATGTTATTGAAGTTGAAGGAAAGGTAGTAGAGAAGCTCCCTAATGCTATGTTTAAGGTAGAGCTTGAGAATGGTCATCAGGTACTGGGACACATCAGCGGAAAGTTACGTATGAACTTCATTAAGATTTTACCAGGCGATAAAGTGACAATTGAACTTTCCCCATACGATTTAACAAAAGGCAGAATTATCTGGAGAGATAAATAGATTAAAAGGTTTTGTACGATTTGACTGAAGAATGGCTGGAATTCTGTCGTTTTTCGGAAGATTTGTGCTTGCTTTTAATATAGAAAGATGATATAATAATTGCCGAACGTTTTGGAAAGGAGAGAAAATCGTGAAGGTTAGAGCATCAGTTAAGCCTATCTGCGAAAAATGCAAAGTCATTAAACGCAAAGGCGCAATCAGAATCATTTGCGAAAATCCAAAACATAAACAGAGACAGGGATAAGACCTTGCTTCCGGGTTCAGCAGAATTTGGGAGTGAAGAGTATATTCTTGATTTTGTTGTGTCATTGGTATGATATCCTTTCAATCTGAGTATTTACGTCAGATGCAAGAGAGACTATTGAGTTTTGCGGATATCATCAACTATTGCCACCGTCATGGCGATTAAGTAGTTTTACGAAAAGCGGCTGTGGTAATTATTTACCAATATTTTTTCGTAAAAGGACAGTGCGGAAAGACAGCACTGTCAGGCAGCGCGAAAGAGTTTACAGTTTGTCTGTAACGATAAGACGGTCACGCTGTAGTCCGGGAATACATTGTATTTCATGACGTTAAACAATAATATTATATTAAGGAAAACAAGACGAATCCGAACTTAAGACACGCTGATCATTTCACCGTACGCGGCAGCGATGGATTTTGTCGGATGAATCGGCGGCAAAATGAATCGGGTGTGTTGCGGGGCGGTAAATTCTTTTGCGGACTTTCCCTCACTGAAGTGGTGGGTCTCACGGTGATAACCAACCACTTTCTGTGGCTGTGTTCAAAATGAACACGACCACATCTTGTGGATTGCTTGTAACCAATCCACAAAATCAGTGGGACTTTCGGAAATAATAGCATATTCTCTGCAAGGTGTCAACACTTTAGGAGAATGAATACATGAAATAGGCAAAACATACACAGTACAAGTGGAAAGCAACACTGTGTTTTAGAGAAACCCTTAATTCTCGCAGGTCAATCGTACTTTCACGGTAAAAGTTCGATTGCGTATAATCATTGTACCATAGACAGTAGTCTTAATTGAATGGAGCGTTCATATTTAATCAAGCAAGAATAACGTGAACAGCGCGGTCATACTCGGCAATGGCGCGGTTAGCCCATGGCGGTAGCCCCCCTGCGGGGCAAAAACAACGGTCTGGCTATCAGTGAAAAAGCACGAAAGACCACTATAAGCGTGCCGTAAGGCAGAAACAACACAAAAAAGAGGGCTGGCAGTGCCAGCCCTCTTGACATACCCGGCTATCAAAAGCCCGGGTTTTTGAAGCAAAGCTAAAAAGCGGGGTCAGTTTTACGGTTCGATCACATTGAAGGTCTTTTCAAACTTGGAGGCATACGCCAGCAGACGCTTCAGGACGGTGGCATCGCCTGTGATCTGGACCTGACCCGCCTGCTGACCGGTCATCAGAGCAAACAGTTGCAGCCGCCGACAGGTAACGGACGCCTGCGCATCCGGGCGGTTCTCGCCCGGATAGGTCAGCAGCACGCCGTTCTTGCGGGTGACATAGAACTGCTCGTTCTCATCCGTTACGGTTAAATTCAGGGTCAGGTCATCGTTCTGCGCAGCGTTGGCATCGGTCAGGATGGCGATATAGTCCAACAGCATGGAGACCGTCATTGCGCGCATACTGTTGGTGAGACCATTCGCCGTGCGGGCACGCCCGGACAGATTGCCGTTCCGCAGTTCCGCTGCGCCCATCAGATACGCATTGCGCCACGCACCGGACTCTGCCTGATAACCCAACTGCTCCAGCGCATCGGCGCACAGGTTGCGCGCCTTCTGGTTGGATGGATCTGCAAAGACCAGCTCCTTTGTGATCTGCGCCACCCACTGATACTCGCCCTTGTTGTAGTCCTTTTTTGCCCGAAGCAGAACGGCTTCCGTACTGCCGAGATACTCCACCATCTTTTTTGCTGTTTCGCTGGGCGGGAGCGGGTCCAGATTGACCGGGTTCGCATCGTACCAGCCCAGATATTTCTGGTAGATGGCTTTGGCGTTATGCGGCAGCGTGCCGTAATACTGGCGGGTATACCAGACTTTTTCGAGCGCATCCGGCAACGAGATCATGGCGGCGATCTCGTTGGAGGTGTACCCCATGTTCATATAGTGCAGGGTCTGGTCGTGGATGAACTTGTAGATCGCAGCCGTGTTCAACAGATACTCGTGGATCTCCTCGCCCCAGTGCGGCCAGTTGTGGCTCTGGAACACCACGTCGGTCTTGTCACAGAAGCGCTGGTCAGCCTCGATGATGTACTTCGCCCAATCGTTGGCATCCCGCACCTGTGCGCCACGCAGGGTGTAGAGGTTGTGCAGGGTGCCGGTGCAGTTTTCGGCCATCCAGAGGGCACGGTACTTCGGGAAATAGGCGTTCATTTCGGCAGGGGCTTCGGTGCCAGGGGTCAGCTGGAATTCGATCTCCAGCCCGTCGATGGTCAGCTTTGGAACATCTTCCCCGATCTCGTAGGTAGGAGCGATGAGGGTCACCGTACCGGTAGACTGTCCCATGCCGATGCCGATGGAGAGTGCTCCTTTCTCTCCTTTTTCCAGCACTGTACCATACTGATACTGCGCACGCCGGGCCATTGCGATGCCGGCATAGACGTTTTCGCTGATGGCGTGTTTCAAAAATCCTTCCGGTGCAAGGATGACCGTTTTGCCCGAGGCAAGCTGTTTGTCAATGGAAAGGCTGGGGTCCGCTACATCGTTCCGGTCGATCGCACCCTCTGCGCCGCCAAAGTGATCCACATGGCTATGACTGTACAGCACAGCTTTGACATCCAGCGGTCCGAACCGGTTTTCCATCAACGCTTTTGCTGCCTGCATATTTTCTTTGCACATCAGGACATCAAAAATGATCCAGCCGTGGTTGGTGCGGATGAAGGTCGCATTGGCCATATCAAAGCCGCGCACCTGATAGATGCCGTCACATACTTCAAACAGACCGGCTTTGGCGTTGAGTTGGGTATTCCGCCACAGGCTGGGGTTGACCGTATCCGGCGCATCGCAATCCAGATCGCCATAGCTTTGCAGATCCCACGCCGTTGTTCCGTCATCGTTGTAAATGACCCTGCCTTCCTGATCGTCCAGCAGGCCGCGCGTTGCATTGTCAAATTCCTGCCGGTCGGAAAAATCCAGTTTGCTGTACCACTCCGCATTTTTTTCTGCGGTACAGCTCGTCGCATCCTGCGTCGTCCCCGGCTTTGAAGGGTCGCTGAAGAAATCAGCGATAAAGTTCAGGCTATTATTTTCGGCTTCGCTTCCGGCTGCATGTGCAGACAAAGATACTCCGCACGCCAGCATTGTAGCAGCCGAAGCTGAAATAAAATTCCGACGGGTCATTTTCATAGCAGGTTCCTTCTTATTACGGATCAGTTTGTGCGGACGACCGGCGGCTGCCCGTCTGTCAGTGCGGCGGCATCCGGTTTATAGATACGAAGGAAGAGGTGGAAATCTCCCTCTCCTACCGGCAGCCAGTTGGTCGTGTCCGCCGGTGCCTCTTTGGAAAGGGTGATATCGATCGAGCCGTCCGGATTACGGTGCAGACCGGAGCGGTCGTTGACGCAGTAGCGGTCAATGGGGTTTTCAATGAGGAAATCGTTCTCCCCGTAGGCGGTCACCGACCAGAAGCCCTTTTCCAGTGTGGGAGGATCTGCCTCGATATGCAGCGTATAGGTCTTTTTGCCGGTCAGGACTGTGCCGGTGCTGTCCACATCTGTTTTAGGGTAGATGGCAACATCGGTGGTGTTGGCACCCAGACCCCGCAGCGCAACCATGGCACGGTAGGTATATGCTGTGCCAAAGTTGCCGATGGGGTCGCCGAAATAGGTCCACTGACCCATCTGGCGCGTATAGCCCTTCGATTCGCTCAGCAGCTTTTTCTTCAGCTGGAGCAGCATCAGCTTCCAGCGCAGCCCGCTGAACAGACCCAGCGCCTTGTCATCGAACTTCTCGCCGGGGCCGATATGCAGTGCTGCAAGCTCCCGGAGTACCGGCGCATCTGCCGCAGCGGGCGGGTTGGTTTCCATCAGCTGATTGGCGGTATCAAAAAATTTCTTTGCGTCCATGGCAAGAACATGCTTTACCGGCACAAAGTCATTGGCAGGGTCGTAGCTGCCTGCGGGGGCGGTCCACCCGCCCGCCTGATAGGCGGAAAGCGGCATCAGCTGCATCTTATCCTGTATAGCCCGGACGTTGGGCAGATCCTCCTGTCCGGAAAGCACGATGCGGGCAATAGTCCAGACCATCGTGGTAGGCACATCAATGCGCTGCACCCCTTCCGGCAGTTCGCCCTGCCAGTCTGCACGGGTAATGGCATAAAGCCCCGGCGTTTCCAGCACAGCGGCGGTGTTTGTCCACGCATCCAGCACCTGTACATTAAAAAAGCGGTCGGTCTGCGGCACGCCGTAGATCATTGGTTCTGCGCCGACATCCAGAAACGCCTGCGTATAGATGGTATCCACATTCGGCGTAACCACGGCACGGGTCGTTGCATCTGCCAGCTTTTCCGCATGGATGAACTGGTTGATGGGGGCTTTGTTGCTTGTAGCTGTGCGGGTGTTTGTGGAAGCCGTCCGCGTAGCATCCATGATCACCAGCGGAAAGGCGTACAGATACGCCTGCTCCAGAAGGTTCTGTGCAACCAGCGTCTGCTGTGCGGCTGCGGCTTTCTCTACGGGCAAAAGTGTAGCTGCGCAAACCACCGCAGCCGCAGTAGAAACGTTCAAAAAATCACGGCGGGTCATTTTCATAACATGAGACCTCCTGTTATGTCTTTTGCTTTATGCGCCTTATGGGAAAAAACCATTTGGCTTTCTGTGTTCAGAATACACGGAGTTTGATAGAAAGTCAATCGCTTTTGCACTTTTTGCTTCAAATGTGTGAAAACTGACGAAATGCATTGACGAAATATGATTGAAGCTCAATTAAAACGAACTTTAGCCACTCCGCTCTTGTGCATAAAAACAACCCGGCCTTTCCACCTGCAAAACGCAGGGGAGAGGCTGGGGTGTCAGGATGTACGGAAGGGCGAATTGTGAATATGCGGTAAACTTCCCGGCGGTTTATGTGCACCCATACAGAATTTGAGAAAGTTAAAAGAACTGTGTAACAAATTTTCCCGAAAAGCGTTATTATAATAGAAAAATTCCTTTTCTAGGTGCGTGTAAGACATAGGGGAGGACAGCTTATGAAAATCAAAGAAAACCCATCTCTTATTTTGGCGTTCCATGGGATGCTTGGGCGGAAAAAGCAAACCAGCCTGTTGCTGACCCTGCTGACGATGGTTTTTTCGTTTCTGACAGCAGCAACGATTTATTCCAACAGTTCCGCCCAGGCGTTGCAGGATACCCGATGCGAACTGTACGGCGAGTGGCAATATCTGAGATTATCGGATACGGACACGGATGCTGCACAGGTGCGGGAGAATCTGCCTGCGTCCGCAAAAGCCAGCACAACGATTCAGAATGGAATCGTTCTCGGCGCAGACGATGGCGTGGCGGGCGGGATCGGAACGGTAGACGATACCTTTGCACAGCTGGGGCGTATCGTGCCGATCAGCGGTGATTTCCCCACCCAGCCCGATGAGATTGCCATGACGACGACGCTGCTGGATGCGCTGGGCTGCTCCTATGACGTAGGGCAGACGGTCACGCTGAAGGTCGCTGCCAATGATTACGACCCGCTGGCAGGCTCCGGCGCAGTGATGGAAAAAGCCTATACCCTGTGCGGTGTTCTTCCTGCCTATGATGTTTATTGGAATCTGAACGGCAATCTCACCGTCAGCGGCATTGTAGCAGAGCCGCTTGCCTTGGACGGGCAAAAGTTCCAGACGTTTTATTATCTGAATGCAACCGCACCCGTGACCGCTTCGACCGACCCTGCTTTAGTGGCAAACGAGTATGCCTACCCGCAGGAGGATACCGTTTCGTCCTCCCTGCGCTTTTTGCTGGTCGCAGCGATTCTGGTCAGCTTTTTTGCAGTGGCGCAGTATTTCCTGATCGTTCTGCACAAGCGTGTACATACCATCAACACCTTCCTGACGCTGGGGGCTAAAAATCGGGATCTCCGGCTTATGTGCCTGTGGGAAGCGCTTTTTGCCGGGCTTGCAGCAGTTGCTGCAGGGTTTGCACTGGGCTGCGGTGCTGTGGCCGTCGGTCTGGGGCTGCAGAAGCACCTTTCGTTCTTGGCGGTCCCCGCTGCATCTCTTGTGCCGTTGGCGGTGCTGTTTCTGCTCTCCGTACTGCTGGGCGCACTTTTGCCTGCGGTGCTGGTTCGCCCGCAGACCGCAAAACCCAAAGAGAAGCCTGCAAAAAAATTCCGCTTGGCACAGCTGCCGCTTGCACCGCAGATCGGTGTCGGCTGCGCGGTATTGCTGATCGCCGTCAGTTGTTTGTATGTCGGCTGGCGTGTCATGCTGCCATATGATCTGGATGCACCGTATGCCTGTCTGTCCATCAAGATGAACGGAACCTCTGGGATGCCGTTTTCTCTGAAAGAGGATCTCGCTGCATTGCCCGGTGTGGAAGAGGTTTCCGCTGCAATTGATCTGACCGATACCTATACCGTGACGTCAGACAAGATCCAGTCCAGCAAGATGCTTGCCGATATCTGGGTCAAGGACAACGGTTTCTATACGGACATTCCGAGCTTGCTGCAAAATGCAGAAAGAGGAACGCTGAACACGACTGTCTGCGCCTTGCCGGAGGACGAACTGCGCCGCATTGCCGCAGATGCCGGCGTTTCGGACGAGAAAATAGAGACACTGCTGTCCGGGGATTCTGTTTTGACCCTGTGGGGAGATTGCTATTATGACCCCGCTGCGGATGAATATTATCAGGGCTTCCAACCGGATGGCAGTACGTTGGTTGAACCGGTTTTTGCGGCCGGAGACAAGTTGAGTATCCAATATCGGCGTTATACCGGGCAGGATGAAGCCGGGAATGAGGTCTACCGGACGTACACCGCCCAGCTGCCCATTGCCGGTGTCGTAAAGTCTGCAAGAAATTACACACTGCTGACAACAGACCGGCTCCTTTTCAGCGGCACAATTTTTGTCAGTACGGCTCTTTACCATAAAATGTTTGAGAGCGCAGGAAGTTTCTTTATGGAAAAGGAAGGATACAGCAGCCTGAACGTGAAACTGTCCGCTGGCAGCAATTTCTCTTTGCGGCGGTCTATTTCCTCCATTGCGACGCGCAGGAATGGTATCCTGAGTGCAGATAACTACGACCTGATCAGCCAGAGCTACACCGAGGGCACACAGAGCGCTTTCCTTGTCGGTATCCTTGCGGTATTCGGGGTCCTTCTGGGGTGTGCGCTGCTGGTGGTTTTGAATCTTTCAGCTTATGAAGTCCAGCAGCAGCGTCTGTCGCTTCTCCTGACGCTGGGCGTTTCCCCGAAAAAACTGGTGCTGTCCTATGCAAAGCTGCTGCTCCCGGTCATCGTTGGGACAACGCTGCTTGTGAACATCGTTGTCTATGCGGCAGTTTCGCGTATCGTTCCGATCCAGAGCATTCTCGACCTGATCCGTATCCATACAAGCGGACGGGAGTATGCGTTCCATAAACCTGTGGGAAGTCAGATCATGGTCAGCATTCTGCTGATGGTGTTCTGGCTGTCCGCAGCGTTGCTGCCGATCTTCTCCTTTATTCGTAAAAAAGCATCCAAGGGGGACATCTTATGAAAGATAAAATTCTGGAAGCTGTACAGATCTCCAAAACCTACGGGGAAGGGGAAAGCGCGGTTCACGCCCTCAGAAATAGCGACCTGACCCTTGAAAACGGTACATTTGCGTCCATCATCGGTTCCAGCGGCAGCGGAAAATCCACGCTCCTGAAAATTCTGGGAGGACTTTTGCCGCCCACCACCGGTAAGGTGCTGCTGGACGGTCAGGACATTTATGCAATGAATGCGGAGCAACTGGCACAGGTGCGGCGGCAAAAGATCGGCTTTATTTTTCAGGATTTCCGCCTGTTCCCGGAGTACACGGTGCGGGATAATATTCTGATTCCGTTCTATCTGGATCATAGAGCACCGGATGAACAGATGCTCCATAAGCTGACCGGGATCTTGGGCATTGCGGGCAAGCTGCATTCCCGCCCCGCACAGCTCTCCGGTGGACAGCAGCAGCGTGTGGCGATCGCTCGTGCGCTCATCGCAAAACCGCGCATCGTTTTTGCCGATGAACCAACCGGAAATCTGGATACACGGACGGGTGAGGATACGATGCGGCTGCTGATGGAATGCGCTGCGGAGTTTGGACAAACGCTTATCGTTGTCACGCATAACCCGGAAATTGCGCAGAAGGCGCAGCAGGTCATTCGGATCGAGGATGGGCAGATTCTGAGAGGAGAACTGCAACATGAAAAAGGGAATTTGGATACGCAATAAAATCATCCCCTACTACTTAAAAGGAGCAAAGTTTGCATTGGCCATGTTGCTAACTGAAAAAACATTGTCGGCATCCCAGATTGCAACAGCTATTTCGGAAAAAGGAATAAAATGTGACCGAAAAGAACTTGGAAAGATGCTGGCAAGTCTGGAACGGATGGGGGTGATCACTCTGTTAGATGGAATCTATTCGTGCAACTCCAAGAAGTTGAAAAACTGTCAAATTCCATATTCTGAGGATCAGTTGATCGATTTGATTGGCATGACGCAGGGCACCGTAAACGGCAAAGCTTTTTATAGTGCAACACCGCCAATGAGCGTCAGTTCTCGCGGGAATAGCGGCGTATAAAGGAAGATCATTCAAATTGAAGATGGGCAGATTGTAGGAAAAGTTGGCGAAAAATAAAAAGGCCCCTGCCCGTCATAAGGCAGAGGAAAGCTATCTGCTCACCACCAAGCTGTACTGCGGTAAGTGCGGAGCGCTGATGTTCGGAGAAAGCGGTGTCAGCCACACCGGGAAAATGTATACCTATTACAAGTGTGCCGCCGCCAAGAAGAAAAAGACCTGCGATAAAAAGGCCGTGCGGAAACAGTGGCTGGAAGATCTGGTGGTCAACGAGACCATGAAGCTGGTGGAAGATGACGCTTCCATGAATGCCATCATTGCCAAAGTCATGGAATTGCAAAATCAGGAAAGCACGGATTTGCCCATCTATGAAAAGCAGTTGAAGGAAACGGGAGTCGGCATCACCAATATGCTGAACGCTATCCAGATGGGCATTCTGACCAGCTCCACCAAGGAGCGGCTGGAAGCGCTGGAAGAGCAGAGGAAGGAACTGCAAGCCCGCATTGCAGAGGAACGGCTGGCAAAACCGAAGATGAAAGAAGAGTTCGTCCGGTTTTGGCTGCTTCGCTTCCGCAAGCTGGATATGACCCAGCCGGAGCAGCGGCAGGCACTGGTGGATACCTTCATCAATGCCATCTATCTCTACGATGATAAGGTTCTCATTACCTTTAATTATAAGGAAGGTACGGAAACGGTCGCTTTTGGGGAAGCCGTGAAAGCGGAGAAAAGTTCGGATATGAGTGCGCGAGGTGCACCACAACAACAAAATCCGAACTTTTTTCCGATAGGAGAAGGGTTCGGATTTTTTGTTTTCTTTGGAAAACAAAATGAATCCCTTGCTTCCATCGAAAAATGTAGCTGGAGGTCATGGACTAAAATCATAAGATAAATCAATAAACACCCAAAACGGAGACCTTTTATAAGGTGCTCCGTTTTTTAGGTTGCGTAACGGTGATTTTAATCTTGCACTGCACTGGAAAGAATGCTATACTAGGTAAGCTAAAACTAACTGCGGTATATTTGACCGGATTCAGGAGATCGCGAAAGAAGATGGAACTTAAACAGCTAGAGTATTTTACCATTGTATGTGAAAAAGGCAGCTTCAGCCAAGCGGCAGAATGCCTTTATACATCGCAGCCCAATGTCAGCAAGGTGATCTCCTCGCTGGAAAAAGAGCTGGGGCGAAAACTGGTGGAGCGGAGCAGCCGAGGGCTGCGAATCACGCCCTATGGGGAAACGGTGCGCGATTATGCAAAAGTCATTCTGAAACACGCTTCTCTGATCAGCTCGATGGCGACGCACCACAATGGCAAAAAATTTACGTTGGCAACTTACCCCAGCAATATGATCACGAATCTTCTGGTGGATTTTTATCGGCACTGGGGCAGAGAGTACATTGTCGAGCATCAGGAGGGCAGTGTCGAAGAGGTCAGCAACTGGGTGGCCAGCGGGCAGACGGAAATCGGCATCGTCTATATTGCACAGCGTCAACTGGCGGCGTTTCGGCATATCCTTGGACATAAGAATTTGGAATTTGAACCGCTCGATGTAAAAGAGGCTTGTGTCTATGTGGGACCCAATCACCCATATTACGAGAGAGACTGCGTGGATTTCTCGGAGCTGTCCAGCTTGCGCTTCATCGGGGCGGTACGGGACTACTTTTCTATGGAGCATCATCTGGACCGGGTCTCATTGGGTGCTATCAGCACCAAAGATTTGAATTATTCCATTTACTCGAATAGCGACCACATGACCATCAATGCGCTGATGCAGACCGACCTGTGCAGCCTTGGCATCAATTTTATGCACCAGCCGTATAAACACTATGACATTAAGAATCTGAAAATCAACGGATGTGAGCCATTTTTGCTGATTGGAATCGTTCGACCAGAAGGTGATGAACTAAGTGAAGCAGCACAATGGTTTATCGAAAATTTCAAAAAGTTGCTCTGAGAAAAGGCTTGATTTTCCATAACGATTTGTTATGGAAAACCATGCCGATTTCATCACTGGTCAGGCAGGACAAACTGTGGTATCCTATGGGAGCGCCGCGCAGCAAGCGTGGGGCTCCTTTTTCGTTATAACTGATGTTTTTTGATACCACAGGAGGAAACACACTATGAAAATCTCTCGCAGAAACTTCTGCCTGCTGATGGCAGGTGTCTGCTGCACCGGCGTGCTGGCTGCCTGCGGCTCCAGCTCTTCGTCTACTGCTTCGTCCAGCGCTGCATCTGCTTCCGCTGCGGCATCCGGGGAGGTCCGCGATGAGCTGATCTTTGTCAACTATCGTGATATTCGTGATCTGAACCCGCATCTGTATGCAGGCGAAATGTATGCCCAGAGCATCCTCTACGATACATTGGTCAGCATTACGGCAGATGGCTATGAAGGCTGTCTGGCGGAAAGCTGGGACATCAGCGAGGATGGCTGTACCTACACCTTCCACATTCGTCCCAATGTTCTGTTCTCGGATGGCGAAAAGTGCGATGCCAATGCCATTCTTGCCAACTTCAACGCCATTCTGGAAAACCGCGAACGCCACACTTGGCTGGAGATGATGAACCTGCTGGTGGGCGTGTCGGCTCCCGATGAAAACACTTTCGTCATTGAGATGAGTGAGCCTTACTACCCCATGCTGACGGAGCTGGGCTGCATCCGTCCCTTTGCCATGATCTCCCCCAACTGCATGATCAACGGCAGCACGAAGGATGGCGTCAATGGCCACATTGGCACCGGCCCCTATGTGCTGACGGATTTCGTGACCGATGAATACGCCGTGTTTGAGCGGAACGAGAATTACTGGGGCGAAGCGCCGGCCATCCGCAAGATCACGGTCAAGGTCATTCCCGACAACCAGACCCGTATTATGGCTCTGGAATCCGGCGAGATCGACCTGATTTTCGGCAAGAACATGATCGATGCCGATGCGATCAGCCAGTATCTGGACAGCGACAGATTCACGGTCGGTCTGTCTGACCCCACCTCTACCCGCCATATCGTTATGAACACCACCCATGAGATTCTGGGCGACCCGGCGGTTCGTAAGGCATTGCAGCACGCTACCGACCGTCAGACCATCTCTGATGGCATCTTCTACGGTCTGGAGCAGCCTGCGGATACGCTTTACGCCACCACGGTTCCCTACTGCAATGTCGGCCTGAAGCCGTATGAGTACAGCACGGAGACTGCGGCGCAGCTCCTTGACGAAGCTGGATGGGTCCTTGGCAGCGACAAGATGCGCGCCAAGAATGGCAAGCAGCTTGCACTCGACCTGCTCTACAACAGTGACAGCGTGACGGAAAAGACCATCGCCGAGTATCTCCAGAGCGAGTACCTCAAGCTTGGCATTTCCATGACCATTCACGGTGAGGAAGAGCAGTCCTACCGCGATAACATGAAGGCTGGCAACTTCGATATGGTGTTCAATATCTGCTGGGGTATGCCGTATGACCCGCAGTCTTCGCTGGCTGCAATGCGTGCCCCGGTCTATGGCGACTATGCCGCTCAGCAGGGTCTTGAGGACAAGGCGGAAATTGACGAAGCCATTACCAAGATCCTGACCTCTACGGACGATGCCGAGCGTCAGGAGCTGTATAAGTCGGTTCTGACCAACCTGCACGAGGACGCAATGTATCTGCCGCTGACCTATGAGTGCAACAAGGCTCTGTACACCTCTGCTCTGCACGGTGTCCACTTTGGCACCGACCAGTATGATGTGCCCTTTGCGGATATGTATTTTGAATAAGAATTGACAGGAAAAGCCGCTTCGGGTATGGAGCGGCTTTTCTTGAAGAAAGGACTGCCCATGAAACGCTATGTTGTACGCAGGCTGTTGATGGCGATTCCGCTGCTGCTGGCCATTTCGTTCGTCTGCTTCTGCTTTATCAATCTGATTCCCTCCAACCCGGCGGAGGTCGCACTGCGCATCCAGCAGACCCCCGTGATCACGGAGGAGATCATTGCTGCGATGGAAGAGCAGCTTGGTCTGAATAAACCCTTCTTTGTCCGTTATTTTGACTGGGTGCTGGGCTGTCTCCACGGTGACTTTGGTATCAGCTATGTCAACCCGAAACGCACCGTGGCGGGCGAGCTGCTGCGCTGCCTGCCTGCGACCCTCCAGCTGGCAGGAACTTCTTTTGTCATCGTGGCGGTGCTCAGTATCCCCATCGGCTTCCTCTGTGCAGTTTATAAGGGCGGCTGGTTTGACAAAATTATGCGCGGACTGGTCTTTGTAACGACTGCCATGCCTGCCTACTGGGTGGGTCTGCTGCTGATGTGGGGCATTGGCGTTCAATTGAACTGGCTTCCCACCAACGGTAACGGAACATGGCGGCATCTGATCTTGCCGTCCTTCACGGTGGCATTGAGCTATATTTCGACGTATATCCGTCTGATCCGCAACAATATGCTGGAAAACATGAAACAGGACTATGTGCTTTACGCCAATGTGCGCGGGCTGCCACAGAAGTCGATTCTGGTCAAGCACATTCTGAAAAACTCCATGCACACCTGCATCGTGGCGATGGGCATGAGCATCCCGCAGCTGATCTCCGGCACCATCGTGGTCGAAAATGTTTTTTCGTGGCCGGGACTTGGTACGCTCTGCATCAGTTCCATCTTCAATCGGGATTACCCGGTCATCCAGACCTATGTTTTGCTGATCGGGGTACTGTTTGTCCTGTTCAATCTGCTGTTTGATATTTTGCAGACCGTCTCCGATCCCCGTCTGCGCAAGGAGGACTGACCATGAAAGAACGATTCTTCCGCAACCGCACGGCAGTGTTTACCGTTGTATTTGTATTGCTGGTGGGTCTTGTAGGCATTCTGGCTCCTGTCATTGCGCCCAACGACCCCTATGAGACCAATATCCTGAACAAATTTGCATCCTACAGCCTGCAATATCCGCTGGGCACCGACCAGCTTGGCCGCTGTGTCCTTTCCCGCATGATCTATGGCATCCGTCCTACCCTCGGCCTTGCCCTGCTGACCATGTTCGGCACCATCAGTCTGGGTGCAATCCTTGGCATCATGGCGGGTTATTTCCGGGGCATTGTAGAAGAAGTTATCATGCGTGTGGTGGATGTGATGCTCTCTTTTCCCAGCCAGATCATGGTGTTCGCTGTGGTGGCACTGCTGGGTGTCAGCGTCCAGAACGTCATCATTGCAAATGTTTTCATCAAGTGGGCGTGGTATGCCCGCATGATCCGCACGGGCGTAATGCAGTACCGCGACCGCAACTTTGTCCAGTTTTCCCGCTGCGTAGGAATGCCGGAGCGGTTCATCCTGTTCCGTCATCTGCTGCCCTCCATCACTTCCGACCTGGTGGTTCTGGCTTCGCTGGATGTGGGCTGGGCAATCATCAATATTTCCACGCTGTCGTTCTTGGGACTGGGCGTACAGGCCCCCACGCCGGAATGGGGCGCAATGCTCAATGAGGCAAAAAATGTGATGACGTCGAACCCAGTGCAGATGATCGCTCCCGGTATCGCCATTGTGGTGCTGGTCTGTGTGTTCAACCTGATGGGCGACGCCCTGCGCGATGTGCTGGACCCCAAGGAGGTGCAGAAATGAACCCTGTTTTTGAATTGAACGATCTGCACGTTTCTTTGCAGAGCCACCATAAGGAAATCGAATTGGTGCGCGGGGTGTCCTTCGCAGTTGCTCCCGGCGAGTGCCTCGGCATTCTGGGGGAAAGTGGTTCCGGCAAGTCAATGTCGATGAAAGCGGCGATGGGCCTGCTAGACCACAGCTTCCATGTCAAGGGCAGCGCACAGTTTCAGGGGGAAGAACTTTTGGGTAAGAGTGCTGAGGAACTGCGCCGTCTGCGCGGCGGAAAGGTGGGCATCATTCTTCAGAACCCGATGACCTGCTTTGATCCGCTGTACCGCATTGGACAGCAGATCGCTGAGACGTTTTCGGCGCATAATAACTGGACAGCAGAGGAAATCCATATCCGCTCACTGGAACTGCTGGAAAAAATGCGCATCCGAAACCCGGAGGAAGTGCTGGAAAAATATCCGCATCAGCTTTCCGGCGGTATGCTCCAGCGCATCATGATCGGCATTGCAACGGCCATGAAACCAGCTCTTCTGATTGCAGACGAACCTACCACGGCGATCGATGCCATCACCCAGTATGAGATTCTGAACGAACTTCTGCATATCAAAGAAAATCATAACACGGCCATAATCTTTATTTCACATGACCTGAATGCCATTTCTCGCGTGGCAGACCGTATCGTGGTGCTGAATCACGGAGCAGTGGTGGACCGCGGCGATTTCCAGCATATCCTGCATCATGCACAAGACCCCTATACGAAACTGCTGGTGGAGAAGCGCGCGGATGTTATGCGCAGGTACACCGCTGTTTTGAATGGCAAAAAGGAGACTGCCCATGCTTGAACTCAAAAATATTAATGTAAGCTTCCGCAGTGAGCGGCAGGATAAAATTTTTGGTCATACCCGGCAGCAGGTGTTGTTTGATGTGTCACTTACCGTAAAAGAGGGCACCTGTCTCGGTATTCTGGGGGAAAGCGGCTCCGGCAAATCCACGATGGGCCGTGTGCTCTGCGGACTGCTCAAACCAGACAGCGGTGAAGCCGTTCTGGATGGCGTTTCGGTCTACGCTTCCCGTGCCGGACGACGAAATCTGCAAAACAAACTCAGTATCGTGTTTCAGGATTACACAACCTCCGCAAATCCCCGGTTCCGCATCCGGGATATTATTGGGGAAGGGCTGACCGTACAGGAACGCAGAGAGGGCAAAAAACTGGATCGGAAAGCCGAAACGAGCCGATTGCTGGAGTTGGTCGGCCTGCCTGCCGATTTTGCAGACCGGTTTCCCCATGAGCTTTCCGGCGGACAGCTGCAGCGTGTCTGCATCGCCCGCGCAGTGGCCTGCAAGCCGGAAATCATTCTGTTTGACGAAGCGATTTCCTCGCTGGATGCACACACGCAGGTACAGGTCATGGACTTGCTGCGGGAACTGAAAGATCGCCTTGGCTTGACGTACATCTTTATCACCCATGACCTGACTTCCATTACCTATCTTTGTGATGATGTGTTGTTCCTGTATCAGGGCCGGGTAACAGAGAACCTGCCGGTAGAGCGCATCAGTGAAACGAAGGACGAGTATGCCCGTAAACTGCTGGAATCTATTGTCGTCTTTGATACGGAGGAATCGGCATGACACTGTGCGGCTTTGAGATCGCCCCCGGTGAAAAACGACAGGTGAAACTGCCTGTTCCTGGCGGTGTACCGCTGGAAGCATGGCTGCTGTGCGGGGCGCACCCCGGAAAGACGCTGGTGGTCACAGCTGGGGTGCATGGCTGTGAGTACGTCGGCATTCTGGCTCTGCAAAAATTAGTGGAAATGCTGGACTGTGCTACTCTTTTTGGACAGGTCATTTTGCTGCCGCTGGTCAATTCCAAAGGATTTTTTGCAGGGGTAAAACAACTGAATCCGGCAGATGGCAGGAATCTGAACCGGGAATTTCCCGGCAAGGAGGATGGAACGGAAACACAGCGGATGGCATGGACGATCGAAAAACTCCTTTACCCGGAAGCGGATTTTCTTCTGGACCTTCACGGCGGAGACTGGAATGAAGAACTGGCCCCGTTGGTATTCTTTCCCTGTGGAGCCGGGCAAAAAGTGGAGCAGGAGACCCGCAGGGCGGCACAGGCTCTTTCTGTTTCCATGCGGGTCTGTTCAACGGCCCGAAATGGATTGTACAGCTGGGCAGCACAAAAAGGAATCCCTGCTTTGCTGTTGGAGCGGGGCGGAAATGGCCGCTGGACTCCCGAAGAGGTGGAAGCAGATTGCGAGGATGTACTCCGTCTGATGAACCATCTTGGAATAAGAAAAGGAGAGTTCGATGCCGTTCCGCAAACAGAGATTGCAAAAGCCGTCTACGAAGAAGCACCGGCAGATGGATACTGGTTTCCGCAAGTCTGTGCTGGGCAGGAAGTATTAAAGGATGCACTGCTGGGCAGGTGGAAAAGCTCCGATGGGACGCAGAACTGCGAGGTCCGTGCAAGATTTGCAGGGCGGGTTTTGTATGAGACCACTGCATTGGGCGTTCGCAGAAATGACCCGCTCGTTGCATACGGAACAGCATGAGTTTCCATAAAAACAAAAACAGGGTGCGCCCCTGAATAGGACGCACCCTGCCATCGCAATTCACAATTTGATTTGTTGGCAACAACCGTGAATTGCATATCGCAAACAAGTTGTTGAGAATTGCACTGCTGCGCTGCGCAAACGCGAACTTTTGGGAACACGCCACTTTCGGCAGTGTGCAAGAAAAAACAATGAAAACTTTGGCAAAAAGAGAGAGAGGGCTGGACGGTGCCAGCCCTCTTGACAAGGAAAAGCACAAGGCTCTTTATTATAATAAAGCTATAAGAACATAATAAAGGCAATTATTTGAAATTTTTGAAAAAACAGAAATCATTTTGATGATATGGGACGTTTTAATAGACAGGAAGGGGGGTGAACCGTATCCAGACAGAATTATTGCTGCGGAAAGCGCAGAGCGGAGATACGGGTGCGCTGGACACTCTGATTACAGCGTACTATCCACAAATTCTGAACTATTGCCGTTGGCATACAGCGGACGAGCAGCAGGCGCAGGATGCAGCACAGGAAACCTTTTTGAAAGCGGTGCGCTGGCTGGATTCCTGTGGTGGATTTCAGGGGGCATTCCGTCCCTTTCTGTACAAAATCGCAAAAAACATTTGCATCGATCTGAACCGTACGATGGAGCGGACGGAGGTATCGCTGGAGAGCTTGCCGGGCGAACCCGCCTATCAGGAAAGCGGCTTTGCTGCGGCAGAGGAGAAAGCAAACCTGCGAGCGCTGACGGCCCAGCTGGAGCCGGAACAGCGGGAACTGGTATTGCTGCGGTTCGCACAACAGCTTAAATTGCGGGAGATCGCGCAGATTACAGGTCTGCCCCTGCGCACAGTGCAGTCCCGCCTGCGTGCCGCATTGAAAACCTTGAAAATGCAATTGGAAAAGGAGGACTGGAGATGAATCGAGCCTTTGAAAAAGAACTGTCCAGAGCACTGGCGACAGAGCTTGACACAGCCGCACCGAAAACGCTGCTGCGCCGCTGCCGGGCGGAACATGTCGTAAAACAACGGAGTGATTGGTGTGATTTGCTGCACTGCCAGTTCAAATTGCTGGGCTGGAAGGTCTGGGCGCTGGAAGCAATGGCGGCACTGGCGTTGTACAGTGTGGGTCGGGAACTTGCCCTGTGGGAGAAGGCATGGACATTACGCAATGCACTGTTTGGTCTGAGCACACTTGCCATGCTGACAGCCCTGCTCGGTCTGCCGTTTTTATACCGGGCAAGTCAATATAAGATGCTTGAACTGGAACAAGCCACATATGCAGGAATCGGTCGTCCGCTGGTGATGCGGTTTTTGCTGCTGCTGGCGGGGGAAACAATCCTGCTGGGAGTGCTGGTACTCAATGTGCGGGCAGCCGTGCCATGGAGCATCGGGCAACTGCTGGCGGTGCTGACCGTGCCATTTCTGACCGCAAACAATGAGCTGCTTCTGCTGCTGCGCTGGGTGCGCCCGGAATGGATGATGACCGGGGCTGTACCACTGTTTGCAGGGCAGCTGTGTTTGCTGCGGTTCGTGCAATTATCGGAACTGCCGAAAGGTCTGCCGCTGGCGGCGGGTGTGCTGGTGCTCTGCATGGTGTTGCAGTGCATCCAGCTTGCCGCCCGGTCAGAATATATTGCAGAAGCTTGAAAGGAATAAGTCATGGAACTGAAAATTCAGAATATTACAAAGCGATACCGGGATAAAACGGCGGTGGATGATGTGTCCATCACTCTCACGCCGGGTGTGTGGGGACTGCTGGGGGCGAATGGTGCAGGCAAAACAACCTTAATGCGGATGCTGGCGGGCATTCTGCGGCCCAGCAGTGGCCGGATTTTGTGCGATGGGGTGGAGATTGGGACGCTTGGTGCGGCCTACCGGGAAAAGCTGGGGTATCTGCCGCAGGAATTCGGGTTTTACCCGGAATTCACGGTGCAGGACTATCTGGAATATATGGCGGCGCTCAAGGGTCTGCCGCGCACAGAGGCTGCCCGGCAGATCGACGCACTGCTGGAGCGGGTAAGCCTCACTGAGGTGCGCCGCAAAAAGATCATAAAGCTTTCCGGCGGTATGAAGCGCCGGGTAGGCATCGCACAGGCACTGCTCAACGACCCGGAAATTTTAATTCTAGATGAGCCCACGGCAGGGCTGGACCCCGGAGAACGGGTGCGCTTCCGCAATCTGCTGTCGGAGTTTGCGCAGGAACGGATCGTTCTCATTTCAACGCATATCGTTTCGGATGTGGAATACATTGCAGCTGAAAATGCCGTGATGAAAGCTGGCAAAATCATTGCACAGGACACCACCGAAGGGCTGGTAAAGCAGATCGAAGCCAAGGTCTGGCAGGGAAATATCCCGATGGAACAGCTTGCCCGGTGGGAACACCGGCTGCGGGTGGTGAACCTGCGCAACGAGCCGGACGGAACGGTAACATTGCGGTATCTGGCGGATGCACCGCAGCTGCCGGACAGCGTCCCGGCACAGCCCCGGCTGGAAGATCTGTATCTGTGGCTGTTCCCGGAGGAAATGGAGGAAGCAAAATGAACCTGTATCGTTTGGAATTGAAACGTGTGTGCAAAACCCGTATGACAGCTATTCTGCTGGCCATTGCGTTGGTGCTGGCTGTGGTCATGGCATATCTGCCGGTGACCTTTATCGGCTGGACGGAACTGGATGCCAACGGAAACAAAGTGCGTTACACGGGTCTGAAAGCAATCCGGAAACGGCAGGAGCAGCAGGTATCCGGTACCATCACGCCGGATGTCATGCAGGAAGCACTGGAAGCCTATCAGCGGGTGTACCGGCAGTATGATGCAAGCTCCATCAACGATATCCCGGTCGAGGTATTTTATAAAGAACTTGCCCGGTATCAGCCTCTTGTGAACAACGCAAAGGAAGCCTTTGCCGACCCGAAAACCGGCATGGCACCGGGCGTGATGGGGCTGACCGCAGAGGATATGCAGAACTTTTACAGCCAGCTCCCCAAACGGCTGGAATCGGTGATCTGGCTGGAACAAAGCGGAAAGCCCGGCTATGAGCAGGCGCAGGCCATTGCACAGAAAAAGTTCGATGCTGTACAAAAACCGTTCACCTATTCATTTGGGGTCAGTTCAGACGCAATGGATTACCAGACCCTGTTGAGCTTGCTGCTCACCCTGCTGTGCGCGGTGATTGCGGCCCCGGTGTTTGCATCGGATGCACAGACCGGGGCGCAGGACATCCAACTGTGCACAAAAAACGGCGGTCTGCGGTTAGCAGCGGCAAAGCTAGCGGCGGCGTTTAGTATCACAGGGGCGGCGTATCTGCTCTGCGGCGTGGTGTGGATCTTGGTCACGAATGCTCTATTTGGCTGGGAAAGTACCCAAACTTCCGTGCAATGGCTGTTTTCTGTGACCAGCCTGCTGCCGTATACCGTTGGCCAGATGGAGTGGGTCATGCTGGTGGCAAACTTCCTGATCTTCTTTGCGGAGGTGGCCTTTGTGCTGATGGCATCCGTATGGGCCAAGAACAACCTGACCGCTTTGTCTGTGGCGCTGATCAGTGTGGTGGCACCGCTGATTGTTTATATGGTCGTGCCGGGCTCCTTTGGAGAATGGCTGTCCACCCTGATTCCGGCAGGGGGCATTGGGCTTTCCAATGCATTGCTGTATAAAATGATCAGCTTTGATTTTCTCTATGCAGGCGGGCATGCCTTCTTTCAGGCAGATGTACTGCTGGCATCGGCACCGATCAAGATCGTTCTGCTCGTTGGATTGGCAGCATGGGGGTATCTGCGAAAGACCAAGGTGGCTTAAGCTGGGCTATGCGGACTTGATTCTGAATGGTGACCCGGAGGAATATTTGAAAAATGTAGCTGGGAGCCATGGGTTAGAAATCTGAATGAATGCTGGACATTACCGCTTTTTTTGCGCTGGTGATGTCCAGCATTTGTTATTTGGTGTTGATCGACCAATTTTAATGGAATCTTTATACTTCTACAATTTTCTTTACGGCTCTTTTATTTATTCCATGCTAATCTTTATGCACACGGATAGGTAAAGGAGCTTTTATGATTCAATATCCTCGTTACAGGCAGCACCGTTTTTCTTCTTTTCAGGTCATTATTGCAGGTTTTGCGGCAGTTGATCTGGTGGGCGCATTGCTTCTGATGCTCCCGATCGCTGCACAGCAGCGGTGCGTTACACCGTTCCATGAGGCGCTGTTTACTTCCACCTCTGCCCTTTGTGTGACCGGACTTGTGGTACAGGATACCGGCAGCTACTGGTCGGCATTCGGGCAGAGCGTGATCCTTCTTCTGATCCAGATCGGAGGATTGGGCGTCATTACGGTGGGTGCTTCCTTTGCGCTGCTTTCCGGGCGAAAGATCTCCCTCAAGCAGCGCAGCACGATGCAGGAAGCTACGGCTGCCCCACAGATGGGCGGCATCGTGCGGCTGACAGGCTTTATTCTGCGGATCACCGCCCTGTTTGAATTGGTCGGTGCTGCACTGCTGCTGCCGACGTTCTGCGCTGATTATGGACTGCGCGGGATCTGGTATGCACTGTTTCATTCCATTTCGGCGTTCTGCAATGCCGGCTTTGACCTGCTGGGAACAGAGGGTGCAAAATTTGTTTCGCTGACACGGTATGCAGGAAACCCATTGCTTACCACAGTGATCGCGGCCCTGATCGTCTTTGGCGGCCTTGGCTTTCTGACATGGGAGGACATTTGTACATATCGCCTTGATTTTCACCGTTATCGGATGCAGAGCAAGGTGATCCTTGTCACAACGGCATTTCTTCTGGTACTGCCGGCACTGTACTTTTATTGTTTCGAGTTCACGGCAGGCTCTGCCCGGCAGCGCATTTTATTGTCGATGTTCCAATCCGTCACACCCCGTACTGCTGGTTTTAACACCGCTGATCTTGCTGCGATGGGCAGCACTTCACAGGCATTGATGGTGGTTCTGATGCTGTTGGGCGGTTCGCCCGGCTCCACGGCAGGCGGCATGAAAACCACAACATTTGCCGTTCTGCTGGCCAATATGTGGGCGACCTTCCGCCGCAGAGAAGATGCCGAATTTTTCGGGCGGCGCATAGATGGTTCCGCGGTCAAGAATGCTGCTACGATCGCAGGAATGTATTTGACGCTGTTCTTCCTCGGAGCCTTTGTCATTGCTACGGCAGAGCAGCTGCCGATGTCGGTCTGTCTGTATGAGACTGCTTCGGCTGTGGCAACGGTAGGTCTGACATTGGGCATCACGCCGCAGTTGGGGGTCCTTTCGCAGGGGGTGCTGATCGCACTGATGTTTTTGGGACGTGTTGGCGGATTGACGTTGATCTATGCGGCATTTGGCAGCAGCCCTGCCCACTCTCGTCTGCCGCAGGAGAAAATCGCAATCGGATAAAGGAGACAAGTATGAAATCGATTCTTTTGATCGGGCTTGGCCGTTTTGGCCGCCATATTGCGCAGGAACTGAATGAGCTGGGTCATCAGGTCATGGCGATCGACAGCAACGAAGACCGTGTGAATGCCGTGCTTTCCTATGTGACGAATGCACAGATCGGTGACAGCACCAGCGAATACTTTCTGCGCTCCCTTGGCATCGGCAATTTTGATGTGTGTATCGTAACCATCGGCGGCAATTTTCAAAGCTCACTGGAAACAACATCACTGCTCAAGGAGCTGGGCGCAAAGCTAGTGGTCTCGCGTGCAGAGCGGGATGTACAAGCCAAGTTTCTGCTGCGCAACGGTGCGGATGAAGTGGTCTATCCGGAAAAGCAGCTGGCAAAGTGGGCAGCGATCCGATATAGCTCCGAACACATTCTGGATTATATCGAGCTGCAGGACGACCACGCCATCATGGAAGTGACCATTCCGCCGGAATGGATGGATCGTACGATCGGTGAGATCAATATCCGAAAAAAGTATAACATCAATATTCTTGCGCTGAAAAAAGACGGAAAGCTCGATATGAACATCACGCCGGATACGCAGCTGTGCCGGGATGAAAGTATGCTGGTTTTGGGAAAATACGCATCGATCCAGAAGTGTTTCCGGCTCTAAAAAGATAGGACGGATCGTATGGATGTCGCTTTGTTATTGATGGTTCTTGGAGTCATGTTGAGTGGTTTCCGGGCAGCAGGTGCGCTGGATCACATGCGGAAGGAGATCCTTCGACAAGAAGGAAAAAGACGTGGCTGGTGGTCGTGACCATCAAATTGTGCTATACTGTGGGCAAGGCAGGTGATCTTTATGAATCAGAACGACCCACCCACTGAACATATTCTGGCGTGTCTGTCGTCCTCTCCCTCCAATGCAAAGATCGTGCGGACGGCAGCAACGATGGCAAAGGCGTTTGGTGGAACCTTTACAGCTCTGTATGTCCGGACTCCGGATTCGGATCAGATGGGAAAAGAAGATTGTCGGCGTTTGCAGCAGCACATTCGTATGGCAGAGCAGGCAGGTGCCGACATTTCTACGATCTACGGGGATGACATTCCGCAGCAGATCGCAGAGTTTGCCCGCATCTCCGGCATTACAAAAATCGTGCTGGGGCGCTCCAGCGTACATCGCCGCCATTTCTGGAGTGGACCGTCACTGACTGAAAAATTGACGATGACTGCGCCTAATCTGGATATTTACATCATCCCGGATGCTTCTGCAGAGAACGGCTACGGTTCAGGAAGAAAGCTGTTCATCCGTCCGTTTCTGCCTTCTGTCCGCGATTTACTGGTCACCGCAGGCATTTTGAGCTGCATCACGCTCATCGGCTTCCTTTTTTTACAACTGGACTTTGCGCGCTATAATATTATTACGTTCTATATGCTGGGGGTGTTGTTCACCGCATTGTGTACCAGCGGTTACACCTGCGGTGTGCTGGGCTCCATTGCCAGTGTTGCGCTATACAATTTTTTCTTGACGGAACCGCGCCTGACATTCCATGCGTATGATCCCGGTTATCAGGTTACATTTGCCCTGATGCTGACCTCTGCAATCATTACCTGTACGTTGACGACACGGCTGAAAGACCATGCAAAAATGTCTGCGCAGGCAGCGTTCCGTACAAAAATACTGTTTGACACAAATCAGCTTTTACAGAGAGCAAAAAGCGAGGAAGAAATCCTCTCTCAGACAGCGTCCCAGTTGATGAAGCTGCTGAACCGGAGCCTGATCGTTTACCCGGAACAAAACGGAGATCTTGGGTCAGAACAGGTTTTTGGGATTGGTGGGGAAGTGCCGCGCAACATCTTTTCTGCACCGGAAGAACGTGATGCAGCAAATTGGACATTTGCAAACAAAAAGCGTTCCGGTGCAGGCACGGATAGCTACCCGGACGCAAAGGGGCTTTATCTTGCACTTCGGACCGGAGGCGGCGTGTTTGGAGTGGTTGGGATCGATCTGTCCGAAAAACCGCTGGATGCCTTTGAAAACAGCGTGATGCTTTCCATTCTGGGTGAAGGTGCGCTGGCCATCGAAAACCGCAGAAATGCGCTGGAAAAAGAGCAAGCTGCATTGCAGGCAAGGAATGAAGAGCTGCGGGCAAACCTGCTGCGCACGATCTCCCATGATCTGCGCACCCCGCTGACCTCCATTTCCGGCAATGCCAGCAATCTTTTGTCAAACGGAAAATCCTTTGACGAAGATACCAAGCTCCAGCTATACACCGATATTTACGACGATTCCATGTGGTTGATTAATCTTGTGGAAAATCTTCTCGCCGTTACTCGGATAGAGGAAGGGCGGTTGAATATTCGTGCGTCTGCAAATTTGATAGATGAAGTAATTGCGGAGGCATTGCACCATGTAAATCGTAAAAGTGTAGAGCATTGCATTACGGTAAAACATGAAGAAGATTTTATCCTTGCTAAAATAGACGCCAGACTGATCGTTCAGGTCATTATCAATATTGTAGACAATGCCATTAAGTATACTCCAAAAGGCTCGCATATTCAGATAAAAACAAGGAAGCAAGACGAGCATGTGATTGTTACTGTAGCAGATGATGGGGAAGGAATTCCAGATGAGCTGAAACCGAAAGTGTTCGATATGTTTTATAGTGGTGCGAATAAGATTGCAGATAGCCGGCGTAGCTTAGGATTGGGACTGTCGTTGTGCAAATCGATTATCCATGCACATGGCGGTACGATTTCTGTTTCCGATAACATACCACATGGAACAGTGTTTACATTCACATTACCTGCTGAGGAGGCGCAAATACATGAATAAACCACTTATTTTAGTTGTGGAAGATGATTCTTCCGTGAAAAATTTGATTACAACCACATTGAAGGCACATGATTACCGGCATCTAACGGCTCCCAATGGGAAGGCTGCAATTTTAGAAGCATCTTCCCACAATCCGGATATTGTGCTTTTGGATTTGGGTTTACCGGACATAGACGGCGTGGATGTGATCAAAAAAATCCGTACCTGGTCCAACGTGCCGATCATCGTGATCAGTGCCAGAAGTGAGGATTCTGATAAGATTGAGGCTCTTGACGCAGGTGCGGATGATTATATTACAAAACCTTTTTCAGTTGAAGAATTGCTTGCACGTATACGTGTTACACAGAGACGGCTTGCGGTTATTCAGACTGGTGAGATACAGAAGACGGCTGTTTTTATTAATGGAGAACTGAAAATTGATT
>OKVP01000138.1_pt1 | contig 28877 bp, 26 predicted proteins | sample 1604821 | NCBI WGS metagenome assembly OKVP01 (sample SAMN01760946, study PRJEB22395) | human gut metagenome | reverse complement strand
TTGATTTTGTTGGAAAGGATTGACGTTATTGAATATATAGTCATAAGTCTAATATATGACAAAAGAAACTGCCTAAACAGTTTCTTTTATTTTTTACTAGTTGTTTCTAAAGTTATTTCTGCTTTGTTTTCTTGCTTTTCTGCATTCTGGGCATCTTTGTGGTTCCTTTGTTCAGCTCTCTGATCCAAGGAATGAGCGAATGGACCATGGCTGTCAGCGCCGCAACGGTCAGCAGCTCTTGCACAATTTCGTCTTCGTCCCGCTTTGGGAACAGAGTCTGAAATGGCCCGGGCTGCCGCTCTAAAAGCGCATTTATTTCCCGGCGTGCTTCCTGGCGGGTTGAAGAAGCGATCATTACGTGCGTTGCTCTCTCATCCCTACGCACTCTCAGTTCTTCATGCCTGCTTCGGATCGCATGACCGCCGGGATTGACGGTTTCTTACTGCATATCCGGCGGTTTCCCGGTCTTCAGTATTGTTTCTTCATTCATTTTGGTTTTCGGGTTCTGCTTAAAAACTTAGAGTCAAGTGCCTCACTTCGCAGCGGCGGTCTTCTTCTCCTTCTTTTGAGCTTTACGTTTTATCATAACTCAAATTAATAGAAAATGTAAGATAAAAAATGGATTTTAACACTTTCTTCACACTTTTTCATTTAGTTTCTGCTTACGTTCCCTCCAATCTGGAAGAAAATGACTCATCAAATCATAAAATCTCTGGTTATGGCTTTGTTCTAAAAGATGACATAATTCATGCACCAAAACATACTCTACACATTCCTCTGATTTTACAGCCAGCTGCAGATTCATCCGAATCTTTTTACTGTGAATACTACAGCTTCCCCATCTTGTTTTCATATCTCGAATCGTAAAACCATTCGCATGAACTTTCATGATCGATTCCCATCTCATTGCATATTCTATGATCTTGTCTTCCAGCCATTTCCTTTGTTCCAGATTAATTTCCTGCTGTGATGAATTTTGTCTGTTTTTTACTTTTTCATGGTTTTTTAAAATCCACTCTTCTTTTTTCTTAAGGAAACGAAAAACCTCTTCGTCGGAAACTCTCATTGGAACTGTTACCAAAACATCTCCGTTTGGAGGTTTCACGTAGATATTTATATTTTTAATCTTCCTTCGCTCAATCTCAATATTTAATGTTCCTATTTGTTTTATCATTATTCTTATTTTATGACTTATTCAGTCTCTATCTGATTAATTCTTCTGATATGTCTCTCATCGTTGGAAAACGGTGTATTCAAAAATGTATCCACAATCTTCAATGCCAGCCCAGGTCCTACCACTCTTCCGCCAAGTGCAAGGATATTGGCATCATTGTGAAGTCTTGTAGCCTCTGCTGTAAAACAATCTGTGCAGACTGCAGCTCTGATTCCTTTAAACTTGTTTGCTGTAATGGAAATTCCGATACCTGTTCCGCAGATCAGGATTCCCTTCTCACATTCGCCGTCAAGAATTGCATGTGCAACCTTCTTTGCATATACCGGATAATCTACGGAATCCAGACTGTCACATCCATAATCTTTATATTCAATTCCTTTCTCATCCAGATATTTCTTAATCTCCTGTTTTAATTCATATCCACCGTGATCACATCCTAGAGCTATCATTAATCTTCCTCCTGAAATTAATTTATTTTCTTTACCTCTTCAGCAGACTATTTAAATGAATCTTCATTATCCATCTGGCCATTACTGCTGATAAGATTATATAGTCAGGCATATATCTGCTTCACTACCTGATTATATCATACCACCTGTATGATCTTATGTCCCGCTGCTTTCAGCAGACGGTTCATAATGGCCTGTCCCATTCTTGGTGTATAAAACGCTTCTGAATAAATAGACCTGACCGCACTCTGGTCAAAATCACGAAGCACTTCATATAAATGATGGGCGATTGTTTCCTCTTCTTTCCGACTTCCGATGCTGACTACCAGACCTTCGGGATATCTGTCCTTTGTCTCGTCCGTTGCAATAATTCCGACCTGCTCACCGTGTGCTTTCGCTTCCGCAGCCAGCTCATTGATTTTCTTCACAACAGCTTCCTCCGGTCCCTCAACAATTGCCAGATCTGCCTTCGGTGCATAATGGCGATATTTCATACCCGGTGCTTTCGGACGTACTTTGCTGTCAGCCGCAATCAGCCCCTTGTCCATCCTTACATCCCCCAGAGTCTCCTGAAGCATCTCCAGAGAAATATAACCCGGACGTAAAACCACCGGCACATCCTCAGTAAAATCAACGATCGTAGACTCAAGACCGATTCCCACCTGGCCTCCGTCAATAATCATCTCAATCGCCTCGCCAAGATCCTCCTCTACATGCTGTGCAGTAGTCGGACTGGGTCTGCCTGAAGTGTTGGCACTGGGCGCAGCCACATAACCACCTGCTGCCTTGATAAGTTCCTGCGCGATCCTGTCACTCGGAAAACGAACCGCCACACTGTCCAGACCACCCGTAGTCTCCTGTGGTACAAGATCCGACTTCGGAAAAATCATAGTCAGCGGACCCGGCCAGTACTTCTCTGCCAAAATCTTCGCCTTCTCCGGAACCTCAGCTACAATCGGAGCCAGCTTATCAAACTCTGCAATATGCACGATCAGCGGATTATCCGAAGGTCTGCCCTTCGCCGCATAAATTTTCATAGAAGCCTGCGGGTTCAACGCATCTCCACCAAGACCATAAACAGTCTCCGTAGGAAATGCAACCAGACCACCCTGTTTCAAAATATCTCCACCACGCCGGATAGCCTCCATATCAAGATTATCCGCTGTCATGGATACAACTTCTGCTTTCATTTTATTCCTGCTTTCTTATCTGTTCTGTATTTTATATAACAATATTCCTCTTACTTTATTTTCGTTTTGTATGTTCATGATACAACAGAGACAAAAATTCGTCAAATGTTTCTTCTTTGGCAAACAGATATTCTCCATTATCCAACCAAACAAATAACAAGCTGACAGAAAATATTTCTCCTGTCAGCTCGTACATCAATCTCTTAATTTATCAGGCAATACATATACCCTTTCTTTTGTGAGTTCTGTGGCCTTAACTTCTGCTTATACTGCTTACCTGAAACAAGATTATAATTTGTGTATAAATCAAAAAGCATTATCTGATCGCATTCATACAATATTTATAAATTCTTTTATAGGTACATGTAGAATAGTGAACGCCGTCATCTATATTTCCCTTAAACTCATTGTATGTACTGTAACCATTCTTCATCAGATATTTATAGGTATCTATCCATTGAAATCTCTTATTTAACCTGCTCTGCAATCTGTCATTAAAGTAACGTAACTGCGCTTCTTTTCGAGTTGGTTTCATTGCTGTATTTACCGGATTCACAGACATATAAAACAATCTGCAGTCACTTTCAAGTTCCTCTGCAAGAGTGTTCATACGCGCAAGATATGCATTTGCCTCGCCTTTATAATCAACCCCATTCCCGGAATTATGACTCGAAAGATCATTCACACCAAGATTAAAAATAACTGCTACGGGCTTATCTGAATCTGACTGCAGACGGGCAATTTCACTTCTCATTACTCTCTCTCCTGCTGTTTCAAACCAGCTCAGTCCCTCCCCTGTCTTACACACAAATGATACTTTTGCAACTGCATCCTTTCCATATTCCCGAAGAAGAGTTTTCTGCATAAAATACGTTCTGGAATCTCCCACAAAAATAATTCCGGAATACTCCGACAGCTGAGCTGCCAGATTATTGACCTGAATATCCGGCTCCTGTTGCCAGTTATACATAACTGCATATAAATGGGTTTTCTTCCTTACCTGTATCACCTGTCCCGCCTGATACTGCGGATTCTGAGTCTGATCCGGCTTCGTGCTCCATCCAAGAAAAGTATATCCTGTCTGATTTCTTATTGCTGGAAGTGTCACTTTTCCATTACTGTCTGCTTTTCTTATTATCGTAGACCCATCTGCCTGATGGAAAATAACCACCTTCTGAGAAGCAGATGAAATCGCTCCTGTTCCCTCCGACGGAGCCAGTGACTCATCCTTTTTATTATCCGAATATGTAAAAGATGTGAAGCTTGTGGTTCCTTTTTCCGCATCGTAAACCCTTACTTTGCTGGTTTTCGCAAAAGCTGTTTGACAAAAACATGAACTACAGCAAATTGCTCCTGTCAACATCATAATCATCATTTTCCTGCTATAATGTCTAACCTGAATTATTCGATTCCTCATTTTAAAACTCCTTTCCTGTCATGTAAATATTCACAATCCTCATTTTCTCCTACTACTTATACAGTGTCATCTTTTCATTTTTCCACTGTAGCAACATATTTTTCTTATATATATTGCACATACATTATCATAATACAATCGTAATCCATATCTGTAAATTTTACTTTTTCCCTCTTTTCCACCTGATAATTATTTCCCCAAAACCATTCCAGCCAATAACCAGCGTAAAAAAATATTTCATTTCCTGTGCATTTGCAGGGTTCTTAGATATTCTTAGCCGGCAAAAGTCTGCGTTATGAGCCGACCGTCTCACGTGTCTGAGCGAAGTTTGCAACGGAGCGAGTTTGAGAGGGCGGCTCATGCCTTTAGCAGATTTTTGGCGGCTTAGAATATCTTAGAGCCCGAAACCGCACAGGAAATGAAATATTTTTTTACGCGTCCCTTTTGATCATCAAAGATTACCCGCAATATTCTTTACAAAAACGCAAAAAATGACGGCAAAACTGCCGCCATTTTTCACTCCCTTACTTATTAACCTTAAGAATATAAGTACTATACACCTCATCCTGGAACACCACTTCTCCAAGTGACTTCAGCACATCCTCATTCAATGTCTCCCCATATTTCTCCCTCTCCTTCGATCCGACAAAAATATAAGAAACATCATACTCTTCCAGCAGCTCCTTCACATACTCCTCATCCAAAGAAGTATAAATACTCTCAATATCCGCGCTCTTCTCATTCAAGTCCGCAGTATCATCTCTCCACAGCCACTCATGCACATACCATCCCAGCACAGTCGGAAGCCCTGTCATAGCGGAAACACGTTCATATCCACTATAACTGTCCCCGTTCGCCTCAAGCACAACCGGTGCCCCTTTCACATTCTTCTTCAGCCATTTAATACCAGCCACATCCTCCGCGAAATCATTCTCCAGGAAAGAAGCAGCATTCAGCCCCTTATATTCAGAAGGCTCCCATACCTTTCCAAACCACGCATACACACTGTTTCCAAAATAACCAAAGGTCCAGCAAAGCAATACCAGGCCGATCACTGACACAACCTTAAACACTTTCTTACGTGCAGCCACCAGCATACGGAAAATACCATATCCCATGGTCATCCCAAACAGCATATACGCCTGATAAGTCAGCTTAAACATAGTATTCGCCCTGGCGTTCCCATTTTCGTAAATATCTCTTACATAAACCAACTCCGGAATCACGATCAGCCCGATTGCACAGAGTCCCATGACAATCGCAAACAGATCCGGCACAGAAATTGCTTTCATCAGTTTATATAGACTTCTGTTCGCACCACCACGAAGCTTCTCCCAGATGATACAGATAATCAGCAGAACTGTCAGAACCACAGGCAGTCCCCACAAAATCAGCAGCTGATGGATCATAGAATGATTCTGCGCAATTCCCACACCTTTAAACATACTGTCAAACTGCAAAGTAAACGGCAGAGAAACAACGTATGAGATCACAATGATCTCCACTGCCTGAACCGCAGTCACTGCCAGAACCCTCTTCACTTTACCATCAAACTGAACGATATTGGTAAACAGCACCACTCCACCGGTCACCACGAAATAAATAATAAAATCCCAGAAATTCGTAAACCGGAACATACCGATCATCACTGCAGCCAGCAGGATATGCGGAATCAACAGCTGTTTTTTCCAGAACTGTTTCCGGCCCGGCTTCATGATCACTGCTTCTCTCATCCGCACACTTCGCATCCACGCATAAAGAAGTCCCACCAGAAACAGCACAAACATTACATTTACCACATGGGCATGGAGATCTCCCAGCACAAAGGAATAACATGGAAATTCATGGATCGTCTTGTCCGGCACATCCGGATTGTATCCAATATAACGGGTCGCATCCGGGAACCAGTAGCTGTCCGCTTCTTTTCCCTGCAGCTTCTGGAGCCATGGAATGATCTTACTGTAAACCACATAATGCATATTTCCCGCAATTGATACAGAAATTCCTGCTATGATCCCGGCCACTGCCGGCAAACAACGTTTCTTTCCTGTCAGGCTTCCTTTAAGCCTGTCCACAGACATCTGACGAACCAGTGAAAACGGAAGCACAAACGCAAATGCAGCCACAAAAGTACGCATCAGATTGTAAGTGAGTTCTACTTTACTGCCAGTCAGCTTCGTCAGAAATACTGCAAAATACTGTCCGCCATAATAATAATTGATCGTACCTTCTGAATACCACAGATCTCTTGCAGGAAGTGTCGTACTTCTCATCATGGCTTCCATGAAACCATAATCCATAAATTTCTCAGTTCCGTATGCCTGCGGACGGAATCCTGCAAAATAAGTCCACATCAGGAAAAATATAAAGAACAGAATTTCCTCTCCGTAAATCAGATTTACCTTTCCGGACGGAAAGCAGTCAATTCCATTTTTTCCCTGAAAATGATATAAAACCCCACAGCCAACAGCACATACAACAGACACACCGATACATGTCGCTGCAGTAAATGGCAGTATCTTCGCAGTTACCAGAAACCACGTAAGAAAACCTGTCACAGTAATCGCCAGCACTTTTGAAAACATCCAGCCTTTGTCCTCAAATCCGGCAAACAGTCTCCCTGTCACAGGCATGGCAACCATTCCCATCAGAAATGCCAACAGCCACCAGGTCCAGAATGTCCATACATCTCCCTTTAACAGAAATGCAGACAGCCCTGCAAGAGCTGCTGCAAGAAGCACTCTCGGTGCCCATTTCTTCATCCGTACGTCCTCCTTAATCATTTATAAAATTATTGTGGTTACTATAATCTTACACATTCTCTCTTATCTCTGTAAATCTGTGATCACCCGGCTCATAATCATAAATCCGGAGTAATCCCCGTAATAATGCATTTGAGGATTATTCTGTTGTTTTATAGATCCGTATCCGTCCATCCTGAGTCTCATAAACCTTTTCATATGCTGCAGCAATTGTCTCCTCACGACATTCCTGCTGTTCAAATTCCGAACCTTCTTCAAACAGGATATATGTTATTTTTTCCTGTTGTACTGTTTTTTTCAATGTTTCACTGTCAGATGTAGTGTATATCGTTACAGCCTGTGCAGCCCTGTAATTCGTATCATAGCCTGCAGACCATGCGTAATATGGCCATCCACAGTAAAGCATAGCTCCGGACATCGTCACTTCATTCATGCTGTACTCAGGAGTAAGTAAAAGATCGTTCTTCTCCAGATTCTCCTCCAGCCATTGGGTCAGCTCGCTGTTCATATTTACAGTCACACGTCTGCCCGGACCATTTCCCTTTATGATCACCACAAAGTCATAAATCCCGGTCACACTCAGAGATATCACCAATAGTATTGCCAGTATCTTTCCCATAGTTTTTTGTATCCCGGACTGCCCATTTCTCCCTTTCCAAAGACTGCATACTGCCCATGCCCAGAAAATCGTCAGAAACGCATATGATATCATGATATATTTATGGTTTACATTAATATCCGGTGTCATCAGAAGCACAAAAGCAAAAATCACCGGAAACAGGAAACTCACAAGGATTGCTCTCTCCCGTCTTCTCATAAACCATACCATTAGTACCAGCCCAAGGAAAAAAACTCCGCTCATCCAGAACAGATATTTCACAACTCCCGGGACAGTCTTATCCTCTGCCAGAAATCCCAGATAAATCTGAGGACTCATAGCACTTCCAACAACAAAAATCTTTGACTGAAGCCAGGAAAAGAAGATGGATACCCCCGCCATGACAGCGTAATCCACTTTTCCATCCGAGAAAATCGCAAAGCCGCACAAAATCAGCAGACCACCAATCACTGCTGCCCCATTCCAGAACGCACACAGACCCAGAAACATTCCCATAAGCAGTGCCTGATCCAGATTTCTGCTTTTCCATCCTTCCTTCGAAAAGATTCTGTTTTTTATCCAGAGTATTCCCTTCTCTTCATGTGCCGTCCCGGCTTCCAGCCAGTCCATAAACAGATATAGCGCCAAAGTCACCATCAGAAGTCCAAATGCCAGATGCCTCTGATTAAGATAAACATTAAAGTTCCACAATCCCCAGTTCTCATTGACAGTATATCCGATAAAGGAAGTATTTTCTTCCAGGGTTTCCACAAGATTCCCTGCCTGGATATGCTCCCATACAAATCTGAAAAAAGCCATTCCGCTTCTGAAAAAGAACAGAAACAATGCCAGTACACCGCAGCACATTTTGCCTGTGATCCTAAGTGCAAGCTGATATAACAGCATAAGAAATCCCACAAGCGACAAGGTACTTACGATATTATAGGCAAAGTCCATACGCATTCCAAGATATTCCAGATTTCCTGTGAGAAACTGAAACATAAAATGATACTTTACATCTGCACCTCCATAATGAGGATACTGTGTGGGAAAATTATTTCCTGCAGAAAAAGAACGCATCATCGCCGTATGTGGTGCATAGTCTCCATACACAGTCAGGCCGGAATACAGGATTCCGTCTTTTATATAGAATACATAAAACATCATATATGTAATAAATACAGTCAGCAGACCAAAGAGTAATATTTCCTTTTTTAATCTGCGCTTATCCTGTGTTTTATCAATATTCCATATCCTGTAACTTCCCTGTTTTCTGTATTTCTGTACGCTGAGCAGTATCATAATAACTGCTGCACCTGTCATCCCGATAATATTTCCATACAAAAGTGGATTTTCAGCTTTTCCCACAACACTGAAAAACCAGGAAATAATATATACCGTCCAGGTCAGTAAAAGTGTTCCGACTCCAAAAGAAGCCGGAAGCATGAGCCAGATACGATTAATACCTGACACACTCCTTCCCTCTCCTGTCAGCATTTTCGATGCTTCACAGCCCAGCATTCCTGCCAGAAGCAGATAAATAATTCCAAGCATAATTTCTCCCTGTACATTTCCCCGCCATGCAGATACTTCTATCCTCCCGGGGGATTTTATCAAACAAGTATCAGTATAGCAAAAATCCCTACTTATTAAAAGCAAGTTCACATAAATTAAACATTTTAAATTTTTTGTTGCTTCAGATATTGTTCAATCCCTTTCACTATAGCTTCCACTATTTTATTCTGATATTCTTCTTTGCAGAGAAGTCCGGCCTCTTCCGGATTTGTAAGAAAACCACACTCTACAATATTCAAAACACTTTCACTTCTTTTTAACAGATAATAGGTTTTATTACCTTTTGCCACACGAGGGCGTTTTACTTTCAGTCCCAGATTCAGTTCTTCCTGGATAAACTCTGCCAGATTCTTTCCCCGGACAGAATCTTCATAATAAAACACCTGGGGACCGCATACAGACGAATCCTGATAGCTGTTCTGATGAACACTTATGCACAGCACAGGTCTGTATTTCTTTATCATAGCAATCCTGCACTGCATATCCTGTGCTTTCTGATTTCTGCTGTCCTCCTCATAAAGGCCCTTATCTTCTTCCCTTGTCATGATTACAGAAAATCCTTGTTTTTCCAGAGAATCCTTTAATTTTACGGCAATCTGAAGATTTATCCCCTTTTCTTCCAGTCCGTTCACTCCGATCATTCCCGGATCCGCTCCACCATGTCCTGCATCTACCAGAATGGTTTTTGAATTTTCTGTTGAACTCATAGTCTCTGAAACTTCAGCTGCCTGTTTTGACAGAATGAGAAAACTGACAAGAAGCAGACACCCTAACATTAATTCCAGTCCATATTTTTTCAAACTAAAAACACCTCCTGAGACATCTTTTACAGTCTACGGGAAAATTCACTGTTCCTGTAGACTGGCTATAGCAATTCCATAAAATAATGCAATCAGTATTTCATAAAATTCTATATTAATATATGTTTCAGAAGATGTTTTTATAGCCTGCTGATGCAGAACTTTTAATTATTCAGATTGTCCGAGATTACCTGCCAGATTCCGTTGTTTTCAAATCCAAGCTTCCATGCAGAAACTCCTGCAAGGTCATATTTGGATACCAGCTTCACTTTCTCTGCAACTGACTGAGCATCCTCAAGCCAGATCTGATAGGTAGAATTATCTATATCATATTTTCCATAATTCTGGGAAGTGGTCTTATCCCAGTAGGTTTCCACATTATTATCTGCAATTGTCTGCTGCGCCTGATCCATACCGATTGCTTCACTGGTTACATTTCCCCCTGTGGTCTTCCACAGTCTGGTATAAAACGGAATGGCATTGATCACACGTTCAGCCGGAACCTCATCCAGTGTATCCTGGATTCCCTGTTCCACCCATGGAAGAGATGCCACAGAACCGGCTTCAGATCCTACATAATGCTCGTCATATCCCATGATAATCACATAATCTACAACCCTTCCCTGCTCAGCCCGGTCATAATGGCTTGTAAAATCCTCAGGAACCGGGTTATCCACTGAAAGAACCAGATTATTCTTATGGCACTCTATGGAAAGTTCTCTCAGAAATTCCAGAAAATGGATTCCCACATCCTCGCTGAGAGATTCAAAATCCACATTAATGCCATCCATTCCCACATCTTTGGCTGCCTGGATCAGCTGACTGATAATATTCTGTCTCGCCGCAGTGCTGGAAAGTGTTTCAGTTGTACTTACTTCCTGTGTAAAGTTATCGATCAGACCCCATACCTGAAGCCCCTTTTCATGAGCCTGTGATACATAATCTGCACTTGCGATGCTTGCAATGTTTCCTGAAGTATCTGTCAGATAGAACCAGGTAGGCGAGATCACATTCACACCTGTCATATTTGCTGTCGCATCCGCAAAATAAGCATTGGCATCTGTGGAAGTCACCTGATGCCATACCATATTGACCTTGCTGTCCATAGTAAGATAGGAGTACTCTTCTTTCTTAAAGCTTCGTTCAAATTTTGTCTTCTCTGCTTCTCCCACTTTCTTCTTATCTATATAACCAATATATCCATCATCCGTAGCTACCTGATCCCAGTCCTCCAATTCTTCGATAAGACGAAGCTTTGTGCCTTTCTTTACAGAAGTAAGAATAGCCGATTTGATTCCACCGCGGTAACGTATGCTTGTATTCTTCTTAACTGTGACTGTTTTTACATTTTTGAATTTATACTGTATGGCAATCCTGTATGGATCTTTTGTGATGTATGCATCAAGATCTGTAAATTCCTGCACATAAGTAAGATTCAGATACACTTTGTCATCTTTCACCCATACCTTATCTCCTGCCTCAGATGATGCACTCGCAGAAGTCAGCTCCGAAGGTGTTGCATAAAGTATCTGCTGATTGGCAGAATCCCAGTAATATCTCTGGTTCAGATAAGTATTCACCACATCCAGTGGTAAATAGACTCTGTCTCCGTCCACCAGACCACGTTCTTCCAGTTTCTCAGTTCCAATGACCAGAGCAATCTCCCCATCTGCCATTTCTCCATAATATTCATTCAGATCCATTTTCTCAGAAGATGGTATGTACTTCATTACTACATGAGTGACAATTCCAAGAATCGCAACAAGAATGACCAAAACGGCAACTGCGATAACTGGTTTATACTTTTTATTCATAGTATTTTTCCTTTCAGTAAATATTGTGTTACCGGAAACAAAGCAGACAGTAACACGATCGCTATTGATACATCAGCTCACAGAAAGGTATTTCATATAGTTATTTTGAGTATGATGTACCAGTATTATCAACTGTATCGGTAACTTGATGATACTGGCTTAAGTATACCATAAAATATTACAATTGTATTGCAAAATCGTATTTTTCACAAATTTTTAAGATATGCGTAATTATATTCTTATGCTGCCCGAAGGCATTATGAACATCGGGGGGGACTGATTCAGAATCTGTTCGGGCAGCTTTCTCTTTTGTTATTTTTCTTTGACGAAATCAAAATCCACACGAGCGATCCGTCCTTTTTCATCTTCAACGTAATCACGCATGTATCCACCACCTTCTGCAATCTGACAGGCTTTTGCAATTGTTTTCGGATTACTGAGTATACCATTCAGATACAGAGAAATTCCCTGTTCACGATAACTCTTCAATTCTTTTTCCAGTGGTTTACGCATGCTCTTTTTGGTTGCCCGTGATATATTTTCCGTAAGCTTACCTCCCTTCTTTCATAAGATTTTTTAGAAAGCACCTTATCGGCTGTTGAAAAAACAATATCCCTGCACCTGTTTTATCGTTACTGTGAACGGAGTGAACAGTAACGTTTCAACTTCTTATCATCTTCTTATCATCATGGAAATTTTACCTGTACATTGCCACAGCAGGAACGCTGCATGAAAAACGGCAATGAAGTTTAGAAATAAAAGATCACTTTGGTTAATGTTTCAGATCTTCGCTTATGTGAACCGCAGGTTTACTGCTTCTTCTGTTTTCATTATATCCATCTGGTAAATAGATGCAAGTGTTTTTCTTCATTTATGTATTTTTTTCTGTTTTGTTTCTAAAAATTTAATATTTTGGTTGATTACTTATCTTTACATTTTGCAGTTCTGTGTTATATAATATAGTGTATAAAATTTTATAAATTCACAGTCAGACAATAGAATTTTTGAAGTTACTTACAGCAATTTTCCAAAGACAGCGCATCTATGGCAATCCTTTAAAATTGCTGTTCAAAAAAACAATAGTAACTTTTAATTTATCCGTAATTGTCCGCAGCTTTCAAAAGTTAAATTTTCATTATCAGAAACACTTTTAATGGATTTTCACAGGCAATTATGAAGCTGCCAGATAATTCAATGTTATTCAGAATAGGATGTGACAACATGAAGATAGAAAAGATCAACGACAACCAGATACGCTGCACACTGACAAGAGAAGACCTGGAGAACCATCAGATCCGTATCAGTGAACTGGCTTACGGCACTGAGAAAGCCAAGAAACTTTTCCGCGATATGATGCAGCAGGCACAGATACAGTTTGGTTTTGAGGCAGATAATATTCCATTAATGATCGAGGCCATCCCGGTGAGTACCGAGAGCATCATCCTGATCATTACCAAAGTAGAGGATCCTGAAGAACTGGATACCCGTTTCTCCAAATTTGCTCCATTCAGAGGGAATGATAAGACAGATACTCTTCAGCTTGACGGTGCAGACAATATTATTGATATCTTCCAGAAGCTTTACGAAGCAAAGATGAAGAGTACTCAGACAAAAGATGGCAAATCTGCTCAGAATACCGGAGCAAAGGAAAATGACGATACTCAGGTTCCTGATGTAAATCTTATCCGTCTCTATGAGTTCGACACACTGGACGATGTGATTGCGGCCGCCCATGGACTGAACGGCTATTTTACCGGTACAAACACCCTGTACAAAGATCCGGCCGATGAGCTTTACAAACTGGTACTTCACCAGTCATCACTTTCTCCGGAGGATTTTAACAGGGTATGTAATATTCTTACGGAATATGGACAGGGAAAGGCTTTCTCTCTTTCAGGAGAAGCTTATCTGACAGAACATGGAGAACTGATTTCCGATTCTGCCCTTCAGCAGCTGATTCAACTGTAATAATTTTCATAATTAAAAGAGCATTCAGTTTTCATCTGAAAGCTCTTTTCTTATACCATAGTAAATTACAGATTTCTCAAAAAAGGATGTCCTGAACTTATTCAGAACATCCTTTTTACATGTCAGACTATGACAATTCAACAATTGTCATAGTCCGTCATATGATTACCTTTCAGAAAGATTATTCTCCAAGAAAATCATTGATCTGGTTAACCAGTACATCAACATCCAGTCCATGAACCATAGCTGCTTCTTCGAGAGATTCCATCTGGGAAGATGGGCATCCAAGGCAATGCATTCCTGCTCTCATAAGAATCGGTGCGATATTTGCATCAATCTGAAGAAGCTGACCGATCAGCATGTCTTTTGATACTTTAGCCATTGTATATTTCCTCCTTAATTTTTCTTCATACTACTCAGCTTTTATAGCTTCTGATATTATAATACTATTTTACTCTGGAATCAACTGCAAACTTTTAATTTTATCGTTCCTCCCTAAAATACGGAAGTCCCAGCGCAGCAGGCGGCTGGTGTTCCTTTTTCTTTCGGAAGCTTGTGAATACCAGTACGATAATCGTTACCACATAAGGCAGTGCTTTAAATACTTCCTGCATGCTTCGTCCAAGTCCCGGGATATAAAGATACAGAATATAAAGAGCTCCGAACAGGAATGCTCCCCAGATTGCATTCAGTGGTTTCCATAATGCAAAGATTACCAGTGCAACAGCAAGCCAGCCACGATCTCCAAAACCATTGTCTGTCCAGGTTCCTCCTGAATATTCCATTACGAAATAGAGTCCGCCCAGACCTGCCAGACCTGCACCGATACAGGTTGACAGATATTTATATTTGATAACATTGATACCTGCTGCATCTGCAGTTCCCGGATTTTCACCGATTGCCCTGAGATTCAATCCCGCTCTTGTCTTGAACAGAAAAAACGATAACAGGACTGCTATAATAATACAGAGATATGTAAGGAAACCATAATTAAATAAAATACCTCCGATAACCGGAATCTTAGACAATCCCGGGATTTTTGCCGTATAGGCACTTCCTGTTACTTTTACGGAAATCTGTCCTACACCGCCTGCAAGCTTGGAAATAGAACCGCCAAAGAAGTTACCAAAACCTGTACCAAAAATGGTAAGTGCAAGACCTGTTACATTCTGATTTACACGAAGTGTGATAGTCAGGATACTGTAGATCAGACCACCGATTGCAGCACATGCAAACGCACACAAAAACGATATCAGTACACCCACAAGTGCATTGGGATCAGGATTATCCTTCTCATAGAGGAAAGCTCCCATAAGACCTGAAATGCCGCCCATATACATAATTCCCGGAATACCAAGATTCAGATTACCGGATTTCTCTGTCATAATCTCACCAAGCGCCCCATACAGAATACAGATGCCCTGGACAATTGCTTTTTGAATAAAAACTATCAGTACACTCATTGCCGCTACCTCCTATTTCTTTGCACGCTTTACTCTGTAGTTGATAAAGAATTCTGCACCGATCAGGAAAAACAGAATGATTCCCAGAAGAACATTGGAAGCATTCTCATTCAGTCCATACTGTGTTGCGATCTGTACGGCACCCTGGTTCATAAATACGATGCCAAAGGAAACTGCAACCATAATAAATGTATTAAACTTGGAAAGCCATGCGACAATGATCGCAGTAAATCCACGACCGCCTGCTGTTGCAGTGGAAATCGTATGGCTGGCTCCGCTGACAATAACAAAACCTGCGATACCACAGATTGCACCGGAGATTGCCATTGTACGGATAATAACCTTTTTCACCTGGATACCGGCATATCTGGCAGTATTCTCGCTCTCACCTACTACTGCGATCTCATAGCCCTGCTTACAGTATTTCAGATAAATAAACATTCCCACTGTCAGAATCAGGACAATGACTACATTCCAGCCATATTTCTGTCCGAACAATTCCGGAAGCCATCCGCCTTTTGTAGCCTGATTGATGATACCGACTGTATTGGAACCTTTCGGATTTTCCCAGAATACAATACAATAAGTTACTACCTGCATGGCAACATAATTCAACATCAGAGTAAACAGTGTCTCATTTGTATTCCAGTTTGCTTTAAATACAGCCGGGATCATTCCCCAGATCATTCCGCCAAGTGCACTTGCCACAAACATTACGATCAGGAGTAACCCTGCAGGCATTTTATCTCCTGCATAGATCATGGCGGCAGCAGAGCAGGCACCACCGATCAGGATCTGACCTTCTGCACCGATGTTCCAGAATTTCATTTTAAATGCAGGTGCCAGACCAATGGAAATACACAGCAGTACCATTGTATCTCGTATGGTCTGCCACAGACGGCGATCCGAACCCATTGCTCCATCCCAGATTGCCTTATAGACATCCACCGGATTCATCTTTACCAGGGCAACGATCACCGCTCCGCACACGATCAGTGCAAGGATCAATGCAATGAAACGGATCAGAAGACGTTCCTGCCATCTGGCTTTGTTTCTTCTTTTACTTACCTGTAAGAAAGGTTCTTTCTTCATGCCTGTGTCCCTCCTTTTTCATGCTTCGTCATAAGAATCCCGATTCCTTCTTTCGTTGCAGTTCTTCCATCCTCAATTCCGCTGATTTTACCTCCGCAGAACACTGCAATCCTGTCACACAGTTCAAGAACTACATCAAGATCCTCAATAACACAGACTACTGCAACCCCTTTTTTCTTCTGTTCATTCAGAAGGCGGTAGATCACATGGGAAGTATTGACATCCACCCCTCGAGTCGGGAAAGCTACCAGAAGCACTTTCGGATTCTGGGCAATTTCTCTTCCTACCAGAACCTTCTGCACATTTCCTCCTGACATCTGACGGACAGGTGCAGAAATACTTGGAGTCATGACTTCAAGCTGTTCTTTGATTTTTAATGCCAATGCCTTTGGACCTTTTCGATCCAGGAATGGACTTTTGCCATTGCGATAGCTTCTGAGCATCATATTATCAGTCATATCCATATCGCCCACAAGCCCCATACCAATACGGTCTTCCGGAACAAAAGCAAGGCTGATCCCTGCTTTATTAATGGAGATAGAATCCATTCCTGCAAGCTCAGTTCCTTTTCCATTGTCATCAAGCAGGGTGATCGAACCGCTCTCTATTGCCTGGAGTCCTGCAATTGCCTCCAGAAATTCTTTCTGGCCGCTTCCGGAAATGCCGGCAATACCCAGAATCTCTCCTGCATTTACTGTCAGATCAACATCATCCAGAGTTTTTACCTCTTCTTTGTTTTTACAGTTCAGACCTTTGACTACTAATCGTTTCCTTACATTCTCCGGTTCAGGACGGTCGATATTGAGATCTACTCTGCCGCCTACCATCATCTCTGACAGACTCTGTGCATTTGCCTGAGCTGTTTCCACTGTATCAATATACTTTCCTTTTCTGAGGATTGCCACACGGTCTGATAACGCCAGAACTTCCTGGAGTTTGTGCGTGATGATCATAATGGAACATCCATCTTTTCTCATATTTCTCAAAATATCGAATAACCGGTCAGACTCCTGTGGTGTCAGAACTGCGGTCGGCTCATCCAGGATCAGAATCCTTGCACCGCGGTAGAGCATCTTTATGATCTCAACTGTCTGCTTCTGGGAAACGGACATTTCGTAGATCTTCTGTGACAGATCCAATTCAAAGCCATATTTATCTGCCAGCTTCTGAATATCCTCTGTGATTCTCTTCATGTCCAGCTTTCCCTTTCCCGGAAGTCCCAGAACAATATTCTCTGCTGCTGTCAGTACATCTACCAGTTTAAAATGCTGATGTACCATACCGATTCCCAGTTCATAGGAATCTTTCGGTGAACGGATCGTTACTTCTTTTCCATTTACAAAAATATGTCCTTCATCCGGATAATAAATTCCATAGATCATATTCATCAGAGTTGTCTTTCCGCTTCCGTTTTCCCCCAGAATTGCAAGAATCTCCGATTTTCTCAGTGTGAGATCTACATGATCATTCGCCTGGACCGAACCAAAACTCTTGGAAATATCTCTAAGTTCAAGTGCATAGTTTTCTCCCACTATCGTTTCCTCCTTTTATCTAATGATATCCAATCTACAGTAAAAGTCCTGTCTCTTTGACTGCCGATATCATTTAATCCTACTTCTGAATTATGGAATTGCTCTCCTGTATACTCCATAATACAGCAAAAGAAACCTTCTGTCAGAAGACTTCAAGACTTCTTTTGCACGTACGATATGAAAACAGCAGAGCTGCCGCCCGGGCAGCCCTGCTGTCGTAAATTGCTCCGCGCTTTGCAGCTCCAGCAATTTTCTTATTCTGTAATAGATGTAATTCCATCAATCGCAATATCAAATGCAGGTGCGGAACCATATTCAGATTCATGGAAGTATCCGTCAGAAATGTACTCTGTATCACCCTTCTTATAAGTATCAAGTTCCTTGCCGTCTACTGTAAATGCAGATGTATCAAATACATGAAGGGAACCATCAATGAGCGCATCTTCCACTTCTTTGACCTTTTCTTCTGTACCCTCTGCTACAGTTTTGTCATTGAGAGCTGTGATCTTATCTGCACCTTCCGCAAATCCTTTACACCAGTCAGTATCAATTGCTGTGCCGTCAAGCATACACTGTACTGCGTATGTATAATATACACCCCAGTCCATAGATGCAGAAGTAAGTGCTGTGTTCGGAGCAACAGATGTCATATCAATATTATAACCTACACACGGAACTCCTGCTGCTTCGCATGCTGTAGGAGCACCTGTTGTATCTGCATGCTGGCTGATCAGTACACAGCCGTCAGAGATCAGAGCATCTGCGCACTCTTTCTCAAGGTCAAAGCTTGCCCAGCTGTTTGTATATTTTACTTCCATTGTTACAGACGGGCATACGCTCTTCGCGCCAAGATAGAAAGCTGTATAACCGGAGATAACCTCTGCGTATGGGAATGCACCTACATAACCCATCTTGCATGCGTCTTCTTTTACTGTGCCGTCCTCGATCATTTCATTCAGTTTCAGACCTGCAACTACACCTGACACGTAACGTGCTTCATAAATATTTGTAAAATAGTTATGCATATTGGAAAGTCCGCTGGATGCAGCCTGTGTTCCTGTTGCATGACAGAACTGAACCTCCGGATATTCCCCTGCTGCTTCCAGTATATAAGTCTCATGTCCAAAGCTGTTTGCAAAGATGATCTGACATCCCTGATCTGCAAGGTCTGCTGCCGCATCATAGCATCCTTCATCTTCACCGATGAGAGTTTTCTCAATAATCTGAGAATCGTCAAGACCAAGCTTCTCTTCCATCTCATCAATTCCTTTCATATGAGCAGCCGTGTAACCTTCATTCTCATCACCGATATAGATCACTCCTACTTTCAGGTCCTCTTTTGCAATCCCTTTGCCTTCATCTTCTGCAAATACCGGTGCACTCATGGAAACCGCCATTACTGCTGCAAGTCCAATTGCCAATGCTTTCTTCATTCTTCATTCCTCCATTCTTTCTATTTGTTTTCTGATTCCTGCTACGGAACAAAAGAGGCACAACTTTCTGTGTTATGCCTCCTTGCAAGTATCTTTACTATAACCGTTTATGTCTGAATTGTCAATAAATTCAGCAAAAACGCACTTTCTTTTTGATACTCTTATTTTTTTTGTATATTAACAGACTATTTTCCATCATACAAATGCCTGTATTTTGGCAGGATAATTTCTCTGCTCGGACAGACATTCACATGCCCGTCAGCTATTTGTAATCTGCAGGTAAAGTAAGCAAATGCTAACTTAATATTATTTTATAATGTATCTGATTTTATACTTGTAATTCAGACAAAGATATATTAAAATGTATGCAGAACCCCGAAAGGGGCCTAAAACGTTATTACGATAAGGAGGATTCTAATTATGGCATATGTAATTTCAGACGAATGTGTAAGCTGTGGAACATGCGAAAGCGAATGTCCTGCAGAAGCTATCTCTCAGGGAGATGAGCATTATGTAATCGACGCTGATGCATGCTTAGACTGCGGAACATGTGCAGATGCATGTCCAACAGAGGCTATTCATCCAGCAGAATAATTCATGATTTCAAAACAGCTTCATCTCTGTTTACCGCAGAGACGAAGCTGTTTTCTTTATGGATAACTTTTACAAATGTTTTCTTCTGATCCTCCTGCTTCTTTTTTCCAGTGCTGCAGCAGCCTCTTTTCTCGCAAGCTGTCTGTTACGGATCGTTTCATCCAGATCCCGGCACTGGTCTTCTCCCTCTTTTTTCATATGTAGCTCCTGAGCGATCAGACGTTCCATGATTTTCTGAAATTCAAGTATTTTTTCCCTCTCAGGCTGTTCATCTTCAAGAAGCTTCACTTTGCTCGCAGTAGTCCCGGGTGCAGTCCTTGAAATTCTTGGAACCAGTTCTTTGATCGCTCTCAGGGCAAGTCCTCTTTTCTTTAGTTCCTTTATATTAGCCAGAAGCGTAATATCATTTCCTGTATAGTAACGATGTCCCTGCTCATTCCTGCATATCCTCAGTTCCAGTTCTTCCTCCCAGTACCGGAGGACCGATGCCCTCACGCCAAGGATTTCTGCGGTCTGAGTCACAGTATACCGCTGCTCCATGCTGCCCCTCCTCCTTTTGAGTCCATTTTTTCATCAGAAACCACTGATGCATATCAACAACTCAATCTATCACCTGATATCATTGAACCACTGCACTGTAAAAACAGCTGTCATAATCCTGATATCATGTATATTTATTATAAAACGCCATAGCGAGATTGCAAGAAGTTTCGATTGACAAACTTCCCTATAAAACTTTATTTTGACACAAAAAACAGGGAAACAGTACCGGATTCTCCCCCTGATACTGTTTCCCTGTGAAATTTTTCTATAGCAATCCTCGTAAATAATGCATTTAAGACAATTCAGCAGGATTTCACACTCTGATGGGCTGGATTAATATGCATTATTTTAGAGGATTGCTATAATATTATTCAAGTCAAAGATCAAACTCCTCTGAGATAGATTATTTCTTCATATTCACAAACTGTGTATATCTCGGCAGCCATACCAGTTCTACTGTTCCGATGGGACCGTTTCTCTGTTTGGCAATGATGATCTCTGCAATGTCCTTCTTCTCTGTATCCTTATGATAATAGTCATCTCTGTAGATAAACATTACCACATCAGCATCCTGCTCAATGGCTCCGGATTCTCGAAGATCCGAAAGCATTGGTCTGTGATCCGGACGCTGTTCCACCGCACGGCTGAGCTGAGACAATGCGATCACCGGCACATTCAGCTCTCTGGCAAGAGCTTTCAGAGAACGGGAAATATCTGAAATTTCCTGCTGTCTGGAATCACTTTTTCCACTTCCGCTCATCAGCTGCAGATAGTCGATCATGATAATCCCGAGATTATGTTCCAGCTTATATTTCCTGCATTTGGAGCGCATTTCCGCAATGGAAATACCCGGCGTGTCATCAATGATCAGATTAGATTTACCGATAATATCTGCTCCTTCTACCAGTTTTGTCCAGTCCTCGTCTTTCAGATTACCTGTTCTCATATTCTGGGAATCTACATGAGATTCCATTGCCAGAAGTCGGTTCACCAGCTGTTCCTTTGACATTTCCAGACTGAATATGGCAACTGTGACATCCTTTCGGAATGCCATATACTGTGCAATGTTCAGTACAAAGGCTGTTTTCCCCATGGAAGGACGGGCTGCGATCAGCACCAGATCAGAAGGATGCATACCGGATGTTTTATAATCCAGATCCATAAAGCCTGTGGGAATACCTGTTACAGAACCCTTAAGCTTAGACGCTTTCTCAATGTTATTAATGGCATTCAGAACTACCTGCTGGATTGGAACATATTCTTCATTGTTGCGTCTCTGGAGAATATTGAACAGTTTTTTTTCTGCTTCTTCCAGAATAATCTCTGTATTCTCCTTCTCCAGATAGCAGGTGTTGGCAATCTCTTCATTTGCCTTGATAAGTCTGCGAAGGACTGCTTTCTCACTGACGATCTTTGCGTAGTACTTCACATTTGCAGAAGTAGGAACCGCTGAGATCAGATCTCTTACATATTCCATACTGCTGATATCCGGCGGGAGTTCTTTCTCCTTTAAACGATTCTGAAGGGTCACCAGATCTACCGGTTTCCCTTCATTACACAATTCCACCATTGCATCAAAGATGATGCCATATTGTTTCTGATAAAAATCATCACTGGTAAGTATCTCAGATGCCACAAGGATTGCATCTCTGTCCAGGATCATTGAGCCGATTACAGACTGCTCTGCCTCTATACTGTGGGGGAGTATTCTTTTAATCAGCGCTTCTTCCATTCTTTATCCCTCCGGAAGACTTATGCTTCTTTTACCCATACTTTAAGAGTTCCTGTTACCTTAGGATGTAATCTGACAGGCACCTGGGTAACACCAAGTGTACGGATTGGCTCAGGAAGCTGCAGTTTCTTTTTATCAATGTCAAGATTCAACTGTTTCTTTGCTGCTTCAGAGATTTCTTTGGAAGAAACGGAACCAAAGGTTCTTCCGCCTTCTCCTGTTTTCAGTGTAAGGATGATTTCTTTTGTCTCGAGATCCTTTGCAAATGCCTGTGCTGCTTCATATACTTCTTTTGCGACCTTCTCTTCGTTTGCTTTCTGAAGTTTCAGATCATTTAAATTCTTAGGAGTTGCCTCCAGCCCCAGTTTCTTAGGAAGGATCATGTTTCTTGCATATCCGTCACTTACATTTACGATCTGTCCCTTTTTTCCAAGTGCTTTTACGTCTTCAAGTAAGATTACTTTCATTTTGTGTTTTCCTCCTGATATTCCTGATCTATGATGTCTTTAAGCATTCTCTCCACCTCATCCGGAGAAGCCTTGACCTGGGCACCGGCAATATTCATATGACCGCCTCCGCCCATCTTTTCCATCATTACCTGTACATTGACTTCGTCAATAGCCCTGGCACTGATATAAACTTCATTATTGTACTGAGTCAGTACAAACGATGCCTTAACCCCTGCAATATTCAGAAGCTCATTGGCTGCCTGTGCTCCTATAACTGTAGGACTGTCCAGATTTTCACTTGGACATCTGGCAATGGCATAGCATTCTCTGTAAATCTGTGCAGTTCTCACTGCTTCTGCACGTGCCTGATAAGATTTCAGATCATCCCTTAACAGTTTACGTACTCTGGTCACGTCTGCTCCACTCCTTCTTAAGAATGCAGCAGCCTCAAAGGTACGTACACCTGCTCTTGTAGTAAAATTGTTTGTATCGATCATAATTCCCGCATAGAGACAGTCAGCCTCCATATTGCGGATACGCAGGTCATCCGAGAAATACTGCAGGATCTCTGCTACCATCTCACAGGCTGAGGATGCATAAGGCTCCACATAGGAAAGCACCGCATTCTCTATCACTTCGCTTCCCCGCCTGTGATGATCCAGCACAACAATTGTCTTTGTCATGTGCAGAAGCTCCTCGCATTCCGTATAGCTTGGTCTGTTAGTATCAACTACAACCACCACTGTATTGTTATCTACCATATCTTTAGCCTGCTCGCTGTCCACAAACATAGATGGCTCGTAGTCTGGATTATTCACATATCCTGCGATCAACGGTCTGATAGATTTTGTCGGATCATTCACTACAATACTGACAGATTTTCCAAGTGTTTTACCTGCACGAAAAATACCGATTGCTGCTCCCAACGCATCCACATCTGTGATTTTATGTCCCATGACAACGACTCTGTCTTTCGTACTCATAAACTCTTTCAGTGCCTGCGCTTTTACCCTGGCTTTTACGCGGGTATTCTTCTCCATCTGCTGAGTCTTTCCGCCGTAATAGGTAATATTATTTCCATTCTTAATAACAACCTGATCACCGCCACGTCCAAGTGCCATCTCTATAGCAATACGTGAATACTCATAATTTTGAATATACGTGGAGGCATTCAGTCCCACACCAATACTCAAAGTGATCGCCATCTCATTTCCGATATTAACTGTTTTAACCTCGTCCAGAATATGAAATCTCTGTTCTTTCAGAGCCTCAAGCGAACTCTGGCGCATGATCAGGAAATATTTGTCCTTCTCAAGTTTCTTTACAAGACCATCGAAATTGGAAAAATATTTCGTAATCTTCCGGTCAATCAGAGCAATCAGAAGTGAACGTCTCACATCCTCTACACTCTCAAGTGCTTCCTCATAGTTATCCAGATAAGCCAACGCTACAACAAGCTTATTGTCTTCATTCTTTTTAATGTAAGACTTCAGTTCTGTATCGTCATACAGATACATGGCGATCAGGCTGGCATTCCTGTTTGAATTCTCCAGAAACTCACTTTTGGCAACCACTTCACCAAGAGACACCCTCTGCATGGAAATACGATAAGTCTTCTCTCCAAATCGAGTACTGATCTCAGCAGTCTCTTTCTTATCTGCGACCGGTAATTTGTCAGCTGTTACATCCGGAAAAACAGTGCTGACATTTTTCTTATAAAACTGATCTTTACCTGTAAGCTCCGCAAATACTTTGTTGGACCAGATCATTCTGCCATTCATATCCATAATGGCATAGGGCAATGCCAGTTCTTCAAGGATTCTCTTTTCAAGCGAATCATACTGATTGGCAAAGGCTATCAGTTCATTTACAATGAACGGTCTGTGGCATCGGAGTATTATTACTGCACATCCCACATAAATCAGGATTCCACCTGACACAATAATACCAGCCTTCACGCTGACAAAATATACCCAGATATTAAGTACGATCAGTAAAGCCGAGAGAATCAGAGGCCACCGCATGAATGCTTTCATATGCCCTTTTAATTTCAGTTTATCACTCATATCTTTCTTTCCGTTCTTCATCATTCTATTTGTTTCGCCTGTACACAGCAAATGTGCTGCATATAGGCAGGTTCTGTGAAAAACGCCCTTTGAATCATATTATAACAGATTTGAACAGAATTTACCATAGCAACAGAAGAACGCACAAAAATAATGGTTATTGTGTTACTGTTCATTCTGTTCTATAGCAATTCTCGTAAATAATGCAAAAATGCTGCTCCGCCAAATGCGGAGCAGCATTTATCATCTTCAGAATTAGTCCTGGATGTATGGCATCATAGACATATGACGTGCTCTCTTGATAGCAACTGTCAGTGCTCTCTGATGTTTTGCACAGTTTCCTGTAATTCTTCTTGGAAGGATTTTTCCTCTTTCAGAAACATATTTTCTTAATTTTGCTACATCCTTGTAGTCGATCTCGTTATTCTCTTTACCACAGAATACACAAACTTTTTTTCTTCTGCGGCCGCCTCTTCTCTTCATTGGAGAGTCTGGTCTTTCGCCTCTATTGTAAGCCATGATTGCTTTCCTCCTATTTTATTCTATCAGTTTGTATTAAATAAACGGCAGTTCTTCATCAATTCCATCCGGAATGTTCATGAAACCGTCTGCACTGGCTGCTCCCGGAGCCGGCATGGATGGTGCAGGTGCAGGGGATGATGTCTGAGGATGGGAAGCTGCGTAATTATCGCTGGCCGCCTTGCTCTCAGCAAACTCCTGTTCCTCAACTACTACCTCTGTGGTATAAACCTTCTGGCCATCACGATTGGTGTAGCTGCCTGTCTGAATGCGTCCTGAAACAATGATCTTAAGTCCCTGACGGAAATACTTCTCAGCAAACTCGGCTGTACGTCCAAAGGATACACAACTGATAAAGTCTGCTGTTGCTTCACCGTCACGGCGGAATCTTCTGTCTACTGCCAGTGTATATCTGGCAATTGCCAATGCATTCTCTCCTGCGGAATATCTCACCTCAGGATCTCTTGTTAAGCGTCCCATTAAAATTACTTTGTTCATATAAATACCTCTTCGTTTCTGCTTTGAATGGTTGAACGGATCAATTAATGGTGCCTTCTAAAATCCACCCTGTATAAGATTATGCGTCTTTTCTTACGACTAAGTATCTTAATACATTGTCCATGATGCGAACGTGTCTTTCAACTTCCGCCGGGCACTGTGCGTCTGCTTCAAACTGAATGAAATAGTAGAAGCCTTCATGCATTTTCTGAATTTCGTAAGCTAATTTCTTCTTACCCCATTCTTCTACTTCTGTGACGTTTCCGTTGTAACGAGCGATGTAGCCTTTTGCTTTCTCTACTACTGCATCACGAACTTCGTCTTCAACTTTTGCGCTCACAACTAATGCTAATTCGTACTTGTTCATGCTTTCTTACCTCCTTGTGGTCTTTATGGCCCTCTGCCTGTACAGAGAGCAAGGATATGAAAATATATCACACAGTTGGTTATTTTAACATATGAATTTGCAAATGTAAAGTGCTTTTTGTCGAACATTTCACTTTTTATGAAAATAGTCCTTTTTCCTGAATACATACTTGTTAAATCATATTTATTTTTTGTTATTTTGCATAATACATTGTAATATTTTTCAAAACAGGATATACTGATTGCACAAACGCTAATTGCGTATTAAAGGGAAAGGAGACCCACTAATGGACTCTGCATTATATGAAAACTATCTGAACATCCTGAAACAGGAGCTGGTACCTGCACTCGGATGTACAGAACCGATTGCCATTGCTTATGCAGCGGCAAAAGCACGCCAGATTCTCGGAGAATTTCCTGATACGGTAGAAATGCTTCTGAGTGGAAACATCATTAAGAATGTTAAAGGTGTTACTGTTCCGAATTCCGGCGGACTTAAAGGAATTGACGTTGCAGCTGTTCTCGGCATCGTCGGTGGAAATGCTGACAAAGCTCTGGAAGTACTCAGTGAAGTAACTCCCAAAGACATTGCCCTCACGAAAGAACTGATTGCAAAGAACGTCTGTTCCTGCTCTCTGGTTCAGAATGTAGACAACCTCTACATCACAGCCAAAGTGATCAAAGGCGGACATTACGCTTCTGTCACAATCGAGCATCAGCACACCAACATCACCCATATCGAAAAGAACGGTGAAGTAATTCTGGATAATCCATACAGATCTGACAATATTACTACTGTGGATAAATCCAAACTGGCAGTCAAAGACATCCTTGATTTTGCCGATCAGGTAAAAATAGAAGATGTACAGCCGATTCTGGATCGTCAGATCAAACTGAACTCCGCCATCTCTCAGGAGGGACTGGACAATAACTATGGCGCGCAGATCGGAAAAACGCTCATGCATGTCTGGGGCAAAAGTGTAACGACCAGAGCATGTGCAAGGGCTGCTGCCGGAAGTGATGCCCGTATGGGCGGCTGTTCCATGCCGGTTGTAATCAACTCCGGAAGTGGAAATCAGGGAATGACCGTATCTCTCCCTGTTATTGTTTTTGCTGAAGAATGGGAAGTTTCCCATGAGAAACTCTGTCGTTCTCTCGTTGTCAGCAATCTGATCGCCATCCATCAGAAATATTATATAGGAAGTCTTTCTGCTTACTGTGGTGCCGTCAGTGCAGCGTGCGGTGCCGGTGCAGGAATCACCTATATGTATGGCGGTACTTACCAGCAGGTATCCCTGACGATCATAAACACCCTCGGAAACGTCGGTGGAATTGTATGTGACGGTGCCAAACCATCCTGCGCCGCAAAGATCGCCTCTTCTGTCGATGCCGCTCTGATGGCTTTCCAGCTCAGCATTCAGAACAAGAGCTTTCTTCCGGGCGAGGGAATCATCAAAGACGATATCGAAGAAACCATCAAAAGTATGGGATATATCGGACGCGTCGGCATGCGCCTTACCGATACGGAAATCCTCAATGTCATGATCGACCAGGCTGATATCAATCAGGACTGTTAATCTTATATTTATATCTTTTTACAGGGGGACTACTTAAATGAAAAAAAGTAATTTCTTTACAAGCCTGCCTTTCAAACTGTTGGTCGGTGTTATCATCGGCATCATTGCAGGTATCATTTTAAACAAAACGGACGGTGCTTCACTGACTGTTGCGATTCTGAATATCGTTGTTACAGTGAAATATGTTCTCGGTCAGCTGATCAACTTCTGTGTACCACTGATCATCATCGGGTTTATTGCACCATCTATCACAAAGCTCGGCAACAACGCCTCCCGTATGCTGGGTGTTGCTCTTGTGCTTGCTTATGCATCTTCTATCGGTGCAGCTCTTTTTTCCACAGGTGCAGGATATATACTTATCCCACATCTCTCCATTGTTACTGATGTAGAAGGGCTTAAGACACTTCCGGAAGTCGTATTCGAACTTTCCATTCCACAGATCATGTCCGTTATGAGTGCTCTGGTATTTTCTATCATGGTAGGTCTGGCTGCTACATGGAATCAGACAAAGCTGATCACCGGTGTACTGGATGAATTCCAGAAAATCGTGCTTTCCATCGTATCCAAGATCATTATTCCGATTCTTCCGTTCTTTATCGCACTTACTTTCTGCGGACTTGCTTACGAAGGATCTATTACCAAACAGCTTCCTGTATTCCTTCAGGTTATCGTAATCGTACTGATTGGTCACTTTATCTGGATGGCACTGCTCTATTTCCTTGCTGGCGTATATTCACATGAAAACCCGATGGAAGTTGTTCGCCACTATGGACCGGCTTATCTGACTGCAGTAGGAACCATGTCCTCTGCTGCTACTCTTGCAGTCGCTCTTCAGTGTGCAGGCAAAGCAAAACCACTTCGTAAAGATATGGTACAGTTTGGTATTCCTCTTTTTGCCAACATCCATCTCTGCGGATCTGTTCTTACTGAAGTATTTTTTGTTATGACTATTTCAAAGATCCTGTATGGCTCTATCCCGGCACCTGGCACCATGATTCTTTTCTGCCTGCTGCTCGGAATCTTCGCACTCGGAGCACCTGGTGTTCCGGGAGGAACTGTTATGGCATCCCTCGGACTGATTACCGGTGTTCTCGGTTTCAACGAAACAGGTACTGCTCTTATGCTGACGATCTTTGCCCTTCAGGACAGCTTTGGTACAGCATGTAACGTTACCGGAGATGGTGCTCTCACCCTTATCCTCACCGGATACGCCAAGAGACACAATATTAAAGAACAGAATATCAGCGTAGATTTATAAATTCATAT
>OKVP01000128.1_pt1 | contig 29790 bp, 24 predicted proteins | sample 1604821 | NCBI WGS metagenome assembly OKVP01 (sample SAMN01760946, study PRJEB22395) | human gut metagenome | reverse complement strand
AATATTCCCTTACATCGTATTCCATTATACGAAGCGGCATTGTGTAATCCTCAACAGACTGGTGTTCAATGGCAAACAGGCAGTATATGGCGTCATCTACTTCAACTATCTTTGCCAGGTCTCTAAACCTTACATCTGCCTTAATATCGCCATCTTTCTCTTCCACACGCTGGGTTTCTATATCTATGGTACGCATCTTTTCAGGCGTTACCACACTCTTTCCGTCATACAATATTGCGTTAATTGCATCCGCAAATACATCCGGAGTAAAATAATCCTTTAATAAAATATCTTTCTGTCCCACTACGTTCCTTTCCCATGCAGGAGGAAACTGTGCCTTTACCTGCATTGTATCATTATATTTTTAAAAAATAAATATTAAAAATTAACTTCCGACCTTATAAAATTAAACTGGGTATAAAGCATTGATTTCCATTTGGAAAATAGAAATGACTTACGTCATAGAAAAAAGAATATAAATGCTTTAACTGTATGCTAGCACAAGACTATAGAAAAATAAAGAGGAATATTATTAAGATTTTATAAAAAATATCAACTATAAAAAGACGTCCGGTTTCCCGAACGTCTTTTCTATTATGGTACGTTTTATCAACTGATTATAATTACTGAAGTAATGATAATACACCCTGATTAGACTGGTTAGCCTGTGCAAGCATTGCCTGACCTGCCTGTGCAAGGATGTTGTTGTTAGAGTACTTAACCATCTCTGTTGCCATATCTGTATCACGGATTGATGATTCAGCGCTTGTTGTATTTTCAACAACGTTGTCAAGGTTAGAGATTGTATGTTCAAGACGGTTCTGAGCTGCACCAAGTGCTGAACGCTGCTTAGATACTTCCTGAAGTGCTGATGCAATTGTATCAATCGCTGCTCTTGCATTCTTATCATCCTTACCGTTTACAAGAAGAGTATCAAGATTTCCTGTAGCATCACCTGTTGTTGAATTACCTGTCTTTAATCCAAGTACAGTTGCTGACATCTGCTTGATATCTACGCTAATCTGGTTGTCCGATGTTGAATCTGCACCAACGTGAAGGTCAAGTGTAAGAACGCCTGTTCCCTCTGCTGTAAGTTTCGCGCCATCTTTAATCACAGTCGTATCTGCAACCTTTCCTTTTTCTGCAGCAGTTAATGTTATTTTTCCAGCATCATCCGCTGAAGCTGTAAAAGCACCAACATTACTGTCTGTGATTTTGTTCTCATTCATTGCCTTTGCAAGCTTTGTTGCTAATGTTTTATTATCGTCAGTTTCTTCTAATCTTACTGAGAAATTCTTACCCATAAGTGAGAATGTCACATCACTCTTACCACCTTCAGTCTTAAAGCTGTTTGGTGCAATAGTTAATGTATATGTCTGCTTCACATCAGCAGCACCAGCTGTTCCTTCAGCAGTTTCTAAATTTGTTTCTGGAGCTGTAAACTTAACAGTATCATCCCCCTTTAAGAGGTATGTCTCGTTGAACTTGGTTGTTGTAGATACTCTGTCGATTTCCTTGATGAGCTGGTTAACTTCATCCTGGATGTAATTTCTGTCATCTTCTGAGTTAGTTCCGTTAGCTGCCTTAACTGCAAGTTCGTTCATTCTCTGTAACATATCCTGAACTTCATTTAATGCACCTTCTGCTGTCTGCACTGCACTGATACCATCCTGTGCATTTGAAGAAGCCTGTGTAAGTCCACGGATCTGCTTTCTCATCTTCTCAGAAATTGAAAGTCCTGCTGCATCATCAGCTGCTCTGTTAATCTTATAACCTGATGATAACTTCTCTGTTGATTTTGCCTGTGCGCTTGTTGTTACTCCTAACATTCTGTTAGAGTTCATAGCTGTTAAATTGTGCTGTACTACCATAATAATTACCTCCATGTAATTGAATTTTAAAATTATCCAAGTCAGTAACAGATGATACCGGCCAGTATCTTATTCTGTACCGCTTAAACGTTATCACCGGCGAATCCTTTTGCCGGAATAATAATGGGATTCCTAGGCATCCCACAATTATCATATGATTGATTATGTAACTTTTTTCCGTTACATTTTTTATATCGGACACGCAGTTTAATTAATTAACCTTTTATGTATTATTTTATAAAAAAAATTAATATCATTCAAAGCAGTTCCACTTTTCTGATTTTAGCTGTGTTTCGCACATGTGTTTATATATACCGCCCTTTTTCATGAGCTGTGCAGGTGAACCTATTTCGGCTGTTTCGCCGTCTTTTAACACAACTATTTTGTCAACGCCTGCAACAGTCCTCATTCTGTGGGCTATTATGAGGACCGTTTTGTTTTCGATGAGCTTTGATATTGACTCCTGGATGAGCGATTCGTTATCAACATCCAGTGAGGCGGTTGCTTCGTCCAGAAGAATTATCGGTGCGTCCTTAAGGAAGGCCCTCGCAATGGATATTCTCTGTCTCTCTCCGCCCGACAATTCGGAACCGTTTTCTCCAATCATGCTGTTCCATTTATCAGGCATACGCTCCACAAATTCTTCGCAATTCGCCAGTCTGGCGGCTGCAATAACCTCCTCGTCCGTAGCATCTTTTTTACCGATTCTGATATTTTCCATAACAGTATTATTAAAAAGAGTAACGTCCTGAAATACGATTGAGTAAAGTGAAAGCAGTTTTTCAGGCTCAACATCCGTAACATTCATGCCGCCTACGGTTATTGTACCGCTGTTGTTGTCCCAGAATCTCGCGGCAAGCCTTGAAACCGTTGTTTTGCCTCCCCCTGACGGGCCGATAAGTGCCGTAACCTCGCCCTGCTTTGCGGTAAAACTAACATCACTAAGCACTTTTTCCCCGTCCCCATAAGAAAATGCCACATGGTCAAATACGATATCGTAACCGTCATTCGTAAGTTTTTCTGTTCCCGTCTGCTCCTTGTGTGAAAGTATTTCATCCATTCTCTCACAACTGTTGCTCATATTAATTATGGCAGAAAGATTCTGAAGTGAAATCTGTAAAGGCTCATACATTCTTGTAACAACAAGTAAAAACATAAAGAACGTAAGCACACTTATATCACCTTTTATAAGCAAAGTACTTCCTGTTACCGCTACCGTAGCTATTCCGAATTTCAGAATCATCTGGGCGGAACATACAAATGCGGCGTTTGTGAACTCAGCTACAACGGCATGCTTCTCAACATTTCGGATTTTGGTCTCAAGTCCGTCCATATATGTATCCGTCATATTGTAGGATTTTAAATCCCTGAGGCACTCAAGTCCCTCCTGTATTCCCGAAAGACATTCAACCCTGTATTTTACCGTTTTATTCTGAACTTTTTTCATGGTTTTTCTTGATAAAAGTACAATGATAAAAGCAACCGGCATTACCCATACAGCCGCAAGTGCCATTCTCCAGTCAAAGAAGAAAAGACTTATTACAATTATGGTTGTGGATAAAAGTGCTCCTGCAAGCTCAGGTATCCAATGGGACGACGCAGTTTCGATGGTGGCGCAGTCGGTCATTATGGTATTTGTGAGGTCTGCAAGGTCCTTTTTACCGAAAAATGACAATGGCAGTTTTCTGAGTTTTTCTGCAAGTCCTCTACGCCTTATACCACTTTCCACATAAGTTGAGAGGAAGGTTGCGTTATATTGTAAAAGTGCTGTTAATGCAATCAATATGAGTGTAATAGCAATTGCAATTATAAAAAAGGGTAATTCTGATTTTTTTAACTCGCCTTCAAGAAGGTATGATGACAGCTTGTACAAAAGTCCAACCGGCAGCATCAGCACGAGGTTAGATATTGTAACTGCAATGAAGGCACGCACCATATCTTTTGCACCTTTTTCTGACAAGGCATACTTGTGTCTCAATTTTTCCATCATGATAATATACCTTCCTTTCCGACTTTCCAGTTTGCGGATTTATTGTATTCATTCCACATATGACAGAATATTCCACGCTTTTCCATAAGCTCACCGTATGTGCCGGCTTCTGAAATTTTACCTTTTTCAAGCACATAAATACAATCTGCCGAGGTTATGGTTGAAAGCCTGTGAGCTATCATTATTACGGTTTTGTTTTTTGCAAGATTCTCGAATGCATGCTGCACTTTACATTCATTATCAGGGTCGGCAAATGCTGTTGCTTCATCAAGAATCAAAACAGGTGCGTCCTTAAGAAATGCCCTCGCAACGGAAAGACGTTGTGCTTCACCACCGGACACAAATATGCCTTTGCTTCCTATTATAGTGTTTACACCGTCGGGAAATTTAGCGATTATATCCATGCACTGTGCTTTTTCCAAGGCTTCCATTACTTCATAATCGGTGGCATCAGGTTTGCCCATTCTTACATTTTCAAGAATACTCATCTTAAGAAGGTGGCTGTCCTGAAATACATAGGAAACCCGTTCCATAAGATGTCTGCTGCTTATATCTTTTACATCCACACCCCCTATTTTTACAGTACCTTTTTCAGGGTCATAAAATCTTGCGATAAGTGATGCAAGAGTGGTCTTGCCTCCCCCTGACGGTCCCACAAGAGCTATGTGGCTGCCTTCCTCTATTCTCAGACTTATGCCGTCTATCGCCTTGCGTGACGAATTATTGTCGTAAGAAAATTCAACATTATCTATCTCCACAGAAGCATCCTTCGGCATCTTTTCATCTGTGGTTTCAGACAGTGGTTTAATATTCATTATATTATTTACCCTGTTCAGTGCATCATCCACAAGCATTTTGGATTCTCCCGCATACGCCACTTTCATCAAGGTTACGGTAAGAACAGAGGTTATAATTATATAAAACAAAAGATTGATTATGAACTTATCGGTTATTCCATGTCCCGTAAAAGCGAAGGCTGCGATTATGAGAGCGGCAAATATTCCGTTGGCGGATGTGGTAAATGCCGTCATAGGGACTCTCATGTTTTTGGTATATGCCACGGTCCATTTTTCATATTCATCAATCGCCTGTTTAAATCTTTTAAAAGAATAGAGTGTCTGCCCGAAAGTCTTAACAACAGGAATGCCTCTTATATATTCAACAGCTTCACCCGACATATTGCCCAGTGCATTCTGGTATTCCTTCATATCATTTGCCATCTTAGGTCCCATCATAAACGCACCCATAAGGACGAATGCGATCACCGCCGGAATAAGGCTTATAAGCCCCAGTCTCCAGTCAAAAAATGCCAGCATGCCTATAAGACATACAGGTGTTGCAACGGATACGACTTTATCCGGTAAGTTATGTGCAAGATAGGTCTCCGTTGCCGCACTTGATTCCGTTATGTCTTTTCTTATCTTTCCTGTTCCCTCAGTCTCAATTATTCCAACCGGTATTTTCATTATATGGCTCATCATTTCGACTCGCATATTTGCCTGTACGCGAAACGCCGCCCTGTGTGAGCACATAAGCGAACCTATATAAAAAATCATTGATGTAAGTGCAAAAATAACTGCCTGCCAGCCGTAAGATTTAATATGTACTGCCTTGGAAAAATCAGGCCGTACCTCCAACACTTCCCTTATAATCCGCCATATATCATAAAATGGTATAAGTGCTATAGCGGCACTTATCGCTGCAAGAATACATGACGCATAAGTAAAATATCTGTATTTGCCCGCATACACCATAAGCTGTTTTAATGTGCTTTGTTTTTTTGATTTCACCTCCGTAGTTCTCCTTTCATAACTTCTGTTAGTCGTTTCTAACTGAATAGTAATACTCAAAAAAAGCAATGTCAATTTATTTTATTCTGTTGATTTTTTTTATCAGGTTTGCTATTCTGTAAGCAGGTTATATATATTCATGATAAGGATGAATGTTTCTACTAGCTGCCGCAAACAGTTATCTATAATCTTTTATAGGTGAACTGTCTGTGGTTTTTTTATGTCTAAAACAACACAGGAGGTTTTTGAATGAAACATTATGACATTATTGTAATCGGTGCAGGACCGGGCGGTATATTTGCAACCTATGAGCTCGCAAAGAAGAATCCGGAGCTGTCAATCGGTGTATTTGAAGCCGGGCACCGGTTATCCGATAGGAAATGTCCTATTGACGGTGACAAAATTCCCACCTGCATTAAGTGTAAGAGCTGTTCCATCATGAGCGGTTTTGGCGGTGCAGGTGCATTTTCTGACGGCAAATACAACATTACCAATGATTTTGGCGGAACATTGTACGAATACATAGGTAAGCAAAAAGCCATAGAATTAATGAAATATGTAGATGAAATTAATATGGAACACGGAGGCGAGGGCACCAGGCTTTTTTCAACTGCCGGTACACAGTTTAAGAAAATCTGTATGCAGAACAAATTAAAACTTCTTGATGCTTCTGTCCGTCACCTCGGAACAGATATAAATTATGTTGTTCTTGAAAATCTCTACAATGAATTGAAGGAAAAAGCTGATTTTCACTTCGATACACCTGTTGTATCAATAAACCGTACCGATAACGGGTATCTTATCAAAACAGCTTCCGATGAGTTTGAATGTGAGAACTGTATCGTATCTGTGGGCAGAAGCGGCAGTAAATGGATGGAAAAGATATGTCATGAAATGGACATCCCTACCAAATCAAACCGTGTTGACATCGGTGTCCGTGTTGAACTTCCTGCCGTTATTTTTTCGCATCTTACCGATGAATTATACGAAAGCAAAATCGTATACAGGACACAGCAGTTTGAAGATAATGTCCGTACTTTCTGTATGAATCCACACGGCATTGTCGTTAATGAGAACACCAACGGAATCGTAACTGTCAACGGTCACAGTTATGAGGGTGAGGAAATGCAGACAGAAAATACTAATTTCGCACTCCTTGTTGCAAAGCATTTTTCTGAGCCTTTCAAGGACAGTAACGGTTACGGCGAAAGTATTGCCCGCCTTTCCAATATGCTTGGCGGCGGTGTAATCGTACAGCGTTTCGGCGACCTTGTCAGAGGTCGAAGAAGCAATGAGACTCGTATAAGAGAAGGTCTTGTAACACCTACTCTTAAGGCTACGCCGGGTGATTTAAGCCTTGTGCTTCCAAAACGTATACTTGACGGAATTATCGAAATGATTTATGCCCTTGACAAAATTGCTCCGGGCACCGCCAATGATGATACGTTGCTTTACGGTGTTGAGGTTAAATTCTACAATATGGAAGTTGAACTCAATGAAAATCTTGAATGTAAATATGACGGTCTGTACATAATCGGTGACGGTAGCGGTGTTACCCACTCCCTTTCACACGCCTCCGCAAGCGGTGTCTATGTAGCCAGACATATCTGTGAAAAATAAGAAGCTATCTGCCCCGGATTCACATGAATCCGGGGTGATTTAATATTATTTTGTAAGAACTTTTTTACAATATCTGTGTGCACCACACTTAGGACATGTGAGTTTTCTCTTAGTCAGTGTATGCGCTCCCATAATATATGATTTCATATCAGGGATAAATCGTTCATGACATTCAGGACATTCAAAAGCCCCTGCTTCTCTGTCCATAATGCACGCAACTGCAATTCCTATTATCAATACAACTATACCAATTGCAATAAATGTTATTCTGACACCAGTCCTCATATCAAACATTCCCGCAACCATAAATAGAGGAACGGTGGCAAGTATTGTTAATATGCCTACCATTACCGACAGGATTATTTTCTTTTTATTTTCCTGTGCTTCTTTAACTAAATTCACCATGTTTTCCTCCGCCTTCTTACGATATTGCTCTTCAGAAACCCTTTCCCCTGAGAGCAATTCATTAACTGTTATATCAAGTTCACTGCATAATGGAATCAGAAGTGATACTTCAGGAAATCCGTTTCCCCGTTCCCATTTAGAAATTGTCTTATCACTTATTCCAAGTTTTTCGGAAAGAATCTTCTGGGTGTATCCCTTCCTTTTCCTTTCTTCTGCAATAAATCCGCCAATCTTTATCTGGTCCATCCTCTTCCTCCTTTCATGGTCATAATATCCTTTGTGCATCATATTTCAAACCCACAATTCGTAGAATTTGGTGAATTTATGCGGATTCTACGATTCGTGGAGAATTATATGTCTGTTCCGATACTTATATTTTGAGCCTCATTCAATATTTTTATCTGATATTCCGCAATTTCCTTTAATATCATAAATCTCTCTTCTTTTGATCTTCCTTCCCGTATCATCTGTGCATTGTGACTTTCCAGATTTGATAAAACCGTTAATTCATTAATAGACGCATAATCCCTTATGTTGCTGTTCTTCGCCAGTTCAGGATTTGCCTCTCTCCATGCTTTCGCTGTAAAACCAAATAATGCAACATTCAGCAAATCAGCTTCTTCTGCATATGGCAGCCACCTCAAATCTTCCCTGTAATTACATACAGGAATTAAATAGTTCTTTACCGCTTCTGTCTGAATCAGATAATTATTCTTAGTAAGAAATCTTTTTGCATTCCACTCAATATCTTTTAAATCATTTTCCTGTTCCTTTAATCTTTGAAATTCTTTAATAAGATACAACTTGAACACCGGGCTTATTGCTGACGCAAATTCAAATGCAATATCTTTATGTGCATATGTTCCGCCGTATCTGCCTTTCTTGACATATAACCCAATAGCGTTGGTTTGTTCTACCCAATCTCCTACACTGATAACAAATGTATGTAAACCTGCCTCCTGCCTAAAGTGGTCGAATTCGACCACTTTAAAGTTGGCATTATAAATTTGTTCCCATGTTCCTAAGAATTCCAATGTATTTCTGTTTCTCAGCCAATTTTTTATAACATCCGCTGCCCTTGAATTATCAGATTTGGCTGCTGCCATATCCGTTATACATATATAATCATCAATATCCGCTCTGGATATTGTGATAGGAATATTTTGTACCGTGATAACTCTATTCTTGTCCATTCTGTTCCTCCTTCTTAATCATATTCTCACTCTTAATATAGTAAGCCAACAGCCTCAAAACATAATCCGGTGCATTACGGGTTCCACGCTCCCATTCGGTAACCGTCCTGTATGGTATGTTAAAATGCTCGCAGAACTCCTTGCGGTTCATTCCTGTTGCTTCACGAATTTTCTTTATCTCAATCTGACACTCTGTTAAATTCTCCATGGATACAGTCTCCCTGTTTTACACATTGTGTATATTGTATCATATATTTTTAGATTACACAATGTGTAAATTATTAAATATAGAAATACCTCAGACCACGGCTGTCAAAACCGCAATCCGAGGTGTATATAATTACTGTAAATCTTCAAAAATCTGTTCCGGAGTAATATGGTTCTCTTTTAAAATCTCATCTACTGAATATCTGTCAATAAACTCCTTCTTTAAGCCGTAATTGTAGACTTTCATGCCTGTTGCGGCATAGTAAGCTGCAATCTTTTCGCCAAATCCGCCGTCAAGTATTCCGTCCTCAAGGGTTACGACTTTTGTATGGTTCTTTTTGAGGTTTTCAAGCAGCTCAGTGTCAATACCTGTGATGTACCTTGGATTGATAAGTGTAGGTGCCACTCCTGTCTTGTCGGCAATTAACTCTGCTAACTTTTCACCAATCTGGTAGAAATCACCAAGTGCAATAATTGCAATATCCTGTCCTGACTCTGTCACTTTATATCTGTTGATTACGCTGTAGTCTGCGTCTGCTTCTTTACCCGTTCTGATTACGCCGTTGCATGGGATTCTTATTGCTACAGGATGTTCATTTTGTTCAATACTCCAGTCTAGCATGGCAAAATATTCCTCGCAGCTTGTAGGTGCAAGGTACACAAGATTAGGAATGTTGGACATCATAGGAATGTCATATATTCCAAGGTGGGTAACGTCATTCATACCATATACAGAAGCTGTGTTTACAAGCAATGTTGCCGGATTATTATTGATACAAAGGTCCTGGGATATCTGGTCATATGTTCTCTGGAAAAAGCTTGAGTGAGTTGCAAATACAGGTTTGCCGCCGTTTTTGGCAATTCCTGACGCCATGGCAACTGCATGTTCTTCGGCTATTCCCACATCAATAAACTGTTTACCGGCTTCTTTTCTCTTATCCCCGGTAAAACCTATACAGGTAGGAACTGCGGCTACAAGTACAACAACGCTTTTATCTTTCTTCATTTTTTTCAAAAGATATTCGCAGGTAAGGCTGCCATAGTCCTCACCGAAATCGCTCACATTGCTTTTACCTGTTTCAACGTCAAAAGGCATGCACCAGTGCCAGTTCTCCTTATCGGTCTCGGCAGGCTTATATCCTTTACCCTTTAATGTATTGATGTGGACAACAACGGGGTGGTCTAAATCTTTAACCTCTTCAAAGGCTTTGATTAATGCTTCAATACTATTTCCGTCACCGACATATCTGTAATCAAGTCCCATTGCCTTAAAAAGATTACATTCACATTTTCCGTCAGAATCACGAAGTTCTTTCAGGTTCTTATACAGTCCGCCATGATTTTCCGCAATTGACATATCATTATCATTGACAATGATAATAAAATTGCTGTTAAGTTCCGAAGCGAAATCCAGCCCTTCCAATGATTCACCGCCACTTAATGAACCATCGCCGATTACCGCAACAACATTTTCCTTATCACCCTTCAAGTCCCGTCCCTTTGCAAGGCCGCAAGCAAGACTGATTGATGTGGAAGTATGTCCCACATTGAAAAAATCGTGTTCACTTTCTTCAGGATTGGTATAACCTGACACATCTGCAAAATGCTCATCATAAAAATATGCGTCTTTACGTCCTGTAAGCATTTTATGCACATAACTCTGATGGGATACGTCAAATACAAATTTATCCACAGGCGAATTGAAAACATAATGGAGTGCAATAGTTGCTTCCACGAATCCAAAATTAGGGCCGAAATGTCCGCCCTTCTTAGAGAGGCGGTTCATAAGACCTTTTCTTATCTCCTCTGCCAGTTTCTCTAGCTGTTCTTTACTAAACCCTTTGATATCTTCAGGGGATTTTACATTATCAATTAACATAAATATTTACTCCTTCTTTTTTTTATTATATAATGAAGTCATTGTAATACCTAAACCTAACTTTAGGTCAATACTTTTTTGAAAGGATTTAAAAATGTATACAATAGGACAGGTTTCGGAAATGTTTAACATTCCGGTTTCAACTTTAAGATATTATGATAAAGAGGGATTTTTCCCAAATCTCGAACGAAGCGGTAACATCAGGAAATTCAGCGATAACGAGCTTGCTTCTCTTAAGCTCATAGAATGTCTGAAAAAATCGGGACTGGAAATCAAAAATATAAAAAAATTTTTTAAACTGGTGTCCGGCGGGAGCTCAACTTATGCCGAGAGAAAAGAAATATTTGAAGCCCGCAAGATAGCTGTTGAAGAAGAAATTGCAGCTCTTGAAAAGGCCCTCGCCATGCTTAAATTCAAATGCTGGTACTATGAAAAAGCAATGGCTGACGGAAACGAGGACTCAATTCACGAAATGATGCCCGACAAATTTCCTCCTGAAATTCAGGCGTTATATAATAAAGCCCACGTCTAGTATTTTTTATCATATTTTTAGTTGAACGATGCACCATTTCTGGAGGGTCGTTCAAGTTCATCGACTTCGCCAGACTCGTCAGCAGAGCTGCCACTCAGTTTTAGCTTGTATGTCACCGATGTATGACGCAGGCTGTGAAATACCACATCCGGCAATCCTTCCTTTTTAATAATCTGCTTCATCTACATTGTTCCGATTGCAGCTTCATTCACGATTACTTCATATGCATGAAATGGTGCAAACTTATTTATCAGATTCTTCTTCATTACATTTTTTATATAAATAACCAAGTTGTTTTCATTAGCATCAATAACCTTATTACAATTCTAATAGATAATGCGGAAATGAAAATTTCAGTTATAATGAAAGTTTTATGTTATAAAAAATACCGATCTTAATTCTCCACTATTTACGGATTATTAAGACCGGTATTTATTTCATTTTTTAATTAGCAATTAATCCCGACGTAGTGTAAACTTTTCTACCATATCGTTTAATGCATATGCCTGTGCGGATAATTCCTCACTGGTAGCAGACGATTCCTCTGCTGCCGCAGAGTTCGACTGCACTACTTCCGATATCTGATTCACACCAAGTTCTGCCTGTTGCATCGCCTGTGCCTGCGCAGCAGACTCTTCACTCAATCGTTTTGCATCTGTCGCAATCTCCTTGACTCCCGCAACAATCTGCTCCAGAGATTCCGCTGCTACCTCCGCTGCCTGGTTGCCATTCTTGATCTCCTGCAGCGATCCCTCGATCAGGCTTCTGGTATCTACTGCCGACTGTGCACTCTGTTCGGCCAGTTTACGGATCTGTTCTGCCACCACTGCAAATTCCTTTCCTGACTCCCCTGCTCTTGCAGCCTCAATTGCCGCATTCAGAGACAACAGGTTCGTCTGACTCGCAATATCTTCAATGTCAGCAATAATATTCTGTATCTTTTTAGATTTTTCATTGATTCGGTCCATTTCCTCCATCAATGACCTCATCTGCGTATGCCCTGCATCCGCCTGCTGTGCATAATTCTCAGCCTTTTCCGTCGTCCTCTGCAGTTCGCCGGCTGTACGTGACACGGCATCTGTGATATTCGTAATGGTTGCCGTCAGTTCTTCCACAGATCCTGCCTGCTCTGTTGCTCCTTCTGCCAACGCCTGGGCAGATTGTGCAAGATTCTCCGATCCGGCAGATACCTGATTAGCGGCCTCTTCTACCTGCTGTAAGGTGCTGTTCATCTGTCGGTTCATCTTACGCATGGCATCTTTCAGTGTCACAAACTGTCCTACATATTTCTCTTCGATCTTAGTACCGATGGCATAATTACCCTCCGCCATCTGTCCCAACAATTCTCCTGCATCCGTAATGATCAGATTCAGGTCAGCAGCCATGCCTTTTGCGACTTGTATCATATAGAATATCTCATCTTCCGTGTTTCTGTCCGGGAATGCACTATTCAGATCTCCCTGTGCAAAAGTCTGAAGTCGATCTGCCAGCGCTATCATCGGTTCTTCGATATTTCCTGCCATTTTCTTACCTAATACCACAGAACTCCAGAAAGAGGTCATTACGATAACCAGAATCGCGATCAGCATAAAACGCTCCATATTGCGCAAATCCACCTCCGCCTGATCTCCTTTTTCGACGCACAGATTCATCAAGTCTACAAACTCTGCGTATATCCGTTCGTACTGTGCGGTCAGATCTCCGATATCCAGATCCTGCGCCTTCAGATATCCCTCCTCGTCATCGGAAGTAGCCAGTTCCAATACCTGTGCATCCAATTCCCAGTACCCGTCCAGTTCCTGCAATACTTTATTATATGCATCCCTGCCTTCGGTGAATTTGATTGAGCGGTTCAATTCATCTATGTAACTCTCAAACGCTGCCTTTTTCTGGTCATGCAGTTCGCTCTGCTTGTCTATCACTGCTATGTCATCATAGCCTACTACTGCACGTAATGCGCTCCGGCTCTCCGAAAATGCCGCGATCGCTTTACCGATATCTCCCTGTGTAAATCCGTATTGGCTCAATGCCTTTTCATACTGTATCGCTGCGATCAGTAGTGCTACGATTCCAATAACTGCCGCAACCGCACCGATTATTGCTACTTTCACAAATCCTTTCGTTAATTGCTTTTTAATACCTTGTTGCTTTTGTGTGGTCATATAAAACTCCTCCTAGTTTACCCGTTAAATAAGCTGCCGTGATCAACATCTTTATATAATAGTAGCACGTCCCCTTTCATTATTCAACTGTATGAGATGGTTTTCAGCCTCACTTAATTTCTTGATCCTGATTGCCTGTCATCCTGCATCATGCGGATAATCACAGGAATTTTCTTATATCCCAGTCGCTCCATTTCAATTTCAACTACTTTTTCATCCGAATCTCTGATATCCGTCTTTTCTGTCAATGACATTTCCTCCTTTTCCCTGAACGAAAAAAATCGCCCAGACTAGAATTTTTAATCTAATCTGAGCGATACTTCGTCAGGCCTGTTTTCTTCAAGCAAGAAAACCATTTTTACATTCATTGACAACCTAAATCTTATCCTACACTTTAGTTATCTCCATTAGGTGCTTGGATAGATTTAGTTCTCGGTGCCCGTTTTGTCTTTTCGGTGCTCCAATTACTCATTTTTATATTTTTTCGGTGCTCGCAAGCACCATAAAATAAAAAATGCAACAATGAATTTTTACGATCATTGTTGCAAAAAATCAATGTTCCCGGCGGGAATCGAACCCCCAATTAGCGCTTAAGAGCTCGAATCCACCTTGGAAGCATATATAATTCTAAGTTAATCCAAGTCAATGAAAGCCTTGATTTTTCTAACTATTCTGTAATTCCATGTCAAAATAAGAAAACTTAAAATCGTCTGAGAAAAATGGTTTTCGCTGTCAAACCGCTGACATTGTCACCCTGAGGGTTCAGCCATTCCGTTCCAGCGGATTCATATATATGGCTACCATTCCAACTACAGCATAGCCGTAATGATAACACTGTTTTCTTATTAGATTACATATATTATAGCGTGTATGAGGTCGAATGTCGATGGTTTTTTGACCATAATTTACTTATATTTACTCCGGAATTCCTGCTTGATAATACCAACTACTAGAACCTGTATACCATGTCCATCCACCCATTCCAGCTAAGTTTTTAGCTCCATATATATCTGCTGCAATAACATAAGGTTCCACTTTATACTTCTCTGCTTCTTCTTTCATAATTTCAAACGAATCGTCGGTAGACCCATCATCAATTAATATCACCTGGCAATCAGCGGGATCTTGTTTTGTAACAGAGTCTATACAACGCCGCAAATATTTTTCACTATTATAAACTGGTATAATAATACTTAACTTGCTCAATGTGTTTTCTCCTACTTATATTTTTTCAGTTTTGCATATCTTTTATGTAATCCATAATACAGATCTATCCATTTTCTTTTTAATAACCAGTAATCAATTTTATGGATTCTTTGTTCTTCCTTTTCCACCTGCAAAACTTTCATAAAATATGGATCACTTAAAATTCTGTTTTTATTCGTCTGATCTTTCTCAATAACCGTTCTCTCCAAAGAAGCAATACATTGTGAGAAATAGAAATGATTCATCTCTTTCAGTGTATTATCATCTATATATTGATTCACTGCCAGTTCTTTTTTTACTGTTTTACAAATTATTTTAAACATTTTAAAAGAGTATGCCATACGGAAATAAAATATCACAATTTTCTTATTGAGTTTTCCCTTTCTCTCTATATATTCTTTTAATGTAATTCCTTCTACGAGTTCCATAACCATATAGTTAAGGCCACGGTCCTCCCCTACATCATATACATTTACAATATTCGGATGTATCAGTCCGGCTGCTGCCTGTGCCTCCGAACGAAATTTTCTTACGAAATTTTCATCCTCTTTATACTGTTTCTTTAATACCTTAATCGCTACATATCGGTTCAGCATCTGATCCCGGCCTTTATAGACATCTGCCATTCCGCCGGCACCGATCTTACTAAGTACAGCATATCTCTTGCCTAGTACGATTCCATCTTTTACCATACACTCACCTCATCAGCAAGTGGCTCTGCTACGATAACCCCTATATTATCTCTCCCGCCATTGCTATTTGCTTTTTCTATCAACATCTGAACAGCTTCCACTACGTCTCTGGAACCTTTGACAATATTGAACATGTCTTCATCCTCTACCATATTACTGAGGCCATCTGTACACATCAATATCATATCACCCTTTTTCAGACGATATTCATAAATGTCCGGTTCCACATCTTCTTTTACACCAATTGCCCGTGTAATGATGTTCTTATCCGGATGGTTTCTTGCTTCTTCTGCTTTGATTCCACCAAGTCTTACCATCTCTTCTACCAGCGAGTGATCTTTGGAAAGCTGACGGATCTTATCGTTGATCAGGTAAAGTCTACTGTCTCCCACATTGGCAAAGTACAATGTATTGCCAACAACAGTTGCCGCTACCAGTGTCGTTCCCATACCTTCCAGTTTTATATCTCTTGAAGCCGCCTCGATTAATTTATGATTTGCAATACTGACTACGCTCCTTAGAATCTCCTCGGGTTTATCCATCGGTGTCTTCTTCAGTTCATCTTTTAATACATTTACCGTATAACTGGACGCGAAATCTCCCGCCTTATGTCCGCCCATTCCGTCGGCGACCGTAAGGAGATTTGGAAATGGTCCAATCGGTCTGTCTGTCACATATACATAGTCCTGATTGACCTCACGTCTTCTTCCTACATCAGTCATTGCATAAATTTTCATCTGTCTCTCCCTCGCTTTTGGCTGCGTGTCTGCGACGCAGCTGTCCACAGGCTCCGTCAATATCAGAGCCTCTTTCCCTTCTTATAGTAACATTAATTCCGTTTTTTTCAAGTTTATTTTTAAATTCCAGGGCATTTTTGCGGTCCGGCTTTTTGAAATCTCTTTCCTTGATCGGGTTCACCGGAATCAGATTAAGATGACAATTTCGCCCTTTTAAAATCGTCGTAAGTTCCCGGATATCGTCCGGCTGGTCATTCACTCCGGCTACCAGACTGTACTCGAAAGTAATCCTTCTTCCTGTCTTGTCAAAATAATAATCGCAGGCATCCAGTACTTCCGACAGATCGTATTTATTCGCTACCGGCATCAGTTTCTTACGTTTTTCCTGACTGGAACCGTGAAGTGAAAGTGCCAGTGTGATCTGAAGTCCTTCCTCCGCAAGCCGTCTCATATTCGGAACGATTCCACAGGTAGACGCCGTAATATTTCTCTGACTGATATTCAGTCCGTGCTCATCACTCAACATATGGATAAACTTTACAAAATTATCATAATTATCGAGCGGTTCTCCGGTTCCCATCACAACAACATTCGAAACACGTTCTCCGGTAATCTTCTGGATGTGATAGATCTGCCTTAACATCTCAGACGGCTCCAGGCTTCTTACCAGTCCACCGATCGTCGAAGCACAGAATCTGCACCCCATACGGCAGCCCGCCTGTGAAGAGATACATACGGAATTGCCGTAATTATATTTCATCAGAACGCTTTCTACCATATTACCGTCTTCCAGTTCGAATAAGAACTTCTCCGTCGGGTCTACTTTTGATATCTGATGATCGATCATCTTCACTTTGCGGATCTCATAATTTTTTTTCAGTTTCTCACGTAAGGCTTTTGACAGATTCGTCATTTCATCAAAATCATCTGCCAGCTTTACATGAAGCCATTCATAGATCTGTTTGCTCCGGAATGCCTTCTCTCCGATTACAAGCATCTCTTCTTTTAATTCATCATAATTATAGGAACATATATCTTTCTTACTCATGGTTCACCCTTTTTATTATTGCTATGTAGAATCCATCTCCTGCATCTTTACCCGGAATCATCTGTTTGTCTTTCACCAGTTCAAATTCCGGATATTCTTTCAGGAACCATTCTACATTCCCCTCATTCTCTTCTCTGTGTATGGTACAGGTACTATACAGAAGCTTCCCGTCCGGTTTTACATAATCCTTTACCACCGACAGGATCTTCCTCTGTAATTCCACCAAGTCAGCTTCCGTCTTTTCATTCATCTTATAACGCAGATCCGGTTTCTTTCCAAGTACACCAAGTCCGGAACACGGAAGATCTGCGATTACAATATCCGCACTCTTTTTCTTATCCGGATCATACACGGTTGCATCCTGGCATACTGCCTCAATATTGGTAAGGCCGCTTCTTTCGATGTTGTCCCGGATCAGATCGACTTTATATTCAGTTAAATCTCTTGCTTCCACATGGCCGGTTCCGTTCAGAAGTTCTGCGATATGTATGGATTTTCCACCCGGTGCGGCACACACATCCAGTACCTGGTCTCCTTCTTTCACTTCTGACCATAATGCTACCTGCATAGAACTTAAATCCTGCACCTGATAAAGTCCTTCGCAGAAGCTTGGAAGTGCGGACAGGTGATCATATCCTGACAGATATAATGCACACGGAATCTCCGGCACTTCACCAACCGTTACACCTTCTTTTTTCAGGATTCCGACCAGATTTTCTTTTTTGATCTTATGTTCATTAAACCGGACTGTTAATGGCTTTTCTTCCAGAAATGCACTTCCGATTGTCTTTACTGTCTCTTCGTCGTATACGTTCAGCCATTGTTTGACCAGCCATTCCGGCAGCGAATACTTCACGGAAAGGTAAGACACCTTATCCTTCTCATCAGGATAGTTAATCTTGTCAAGATTCCTGCTGATATTGCGGAGCACTCCGTTGACGAATCCTTTCAGATTCACGAATCCTCTTTTGCCTGCAAGCTTCACCGCTTCATTACAGATTGCCGAATCCGGTACGCTGTCCATATATTTCATCTGATACACCGAACTTCTTAAGATCGTTCGTATCAACGGTTTCATCTTATTTACTTTTACCTTTGAAAACAGATTAATGATATAGTCGATCTCAATCATGCGTTCCAGGGTTCCATTTACCACTCTTGTGATAAATGCACGTTCTCGTTTGTCCAGATACTGATATTTATCCAGAACATTCTTTATAACAATATGGCTGTACTCACCGTCTCTCGTGATCTGAAGCAGCATGTCCAGCACTAATTCTCTTTCATTTACAGACGCCTGCATACGTCCCCTCCTCTTCCCATAGATATACAATCAGGGAAGCGGTTTATATCCCCTTCCCTTTCGTTAATTAATCGTTTCTTCGATTTCCAGTCAGAAGCAGTATACGCAGAAGCTGCAGAATTGCAGATGCTGCTCCGGCTACATAAGTAAGCGCTGCCGCTGTCAGCACCTTTCTGGTATCTCTGACTTCATCCTCATACAACATACCTGTATTACCAAGGATCTTTAATGCTCTGTGCGACGCATCAAATTCCACCGGTAATGTCACAATCTGGAATAACACTGCAAGTGAAAATGCAAGGATTCCAAGATTGATGAACAGTGAAGAGGTCGTACTGCTGTTGAAGAAAAATCCAAGGATAATTAACGGCCACGCGATCGAACTTCCGAAATTCGCTACCGGCACCAGGCTGCTTCTTAACTTCAGCGGCACATATCCCGTCGCATGCTGTACTGCATGCCCGCATTCATGCGCTGCTACGCCAAGTGCTGCTACTGATGTAGAATTATACGTTGCATCCGAAAGTCTCAGCGTCTTTGTTCTTGGATCATAATGGTCAGTGAGATTGCCGGAAATATGCTCGATCCGCACATCATACAGTCCTTCCCTGTGAAGGATCTGCTCTGCAGCATCTCTTCCTGTCATACCGGAATGATTCCTTACTCTGGAATATCTGCTGAATGTGGAATTCATCTTCGCTGATGCGATCAGGCAGATCACGACACCAATCAGCACTAATATATACGTTGGATCAAAATACATTGGATAATACATAATTATCAGCCTCCTTGCTCTCTATGACCTGCATTATATATGAAAATTTCCCCAAATAGCAGGTTTTCATACATTTTTAACAATTCTTAATCATTTGTGAAGAAAGTTCACATCCTGTTTCGATCTGATAACCTCGTAAGAAAGCGTCCGCTTCCATTCTCTTCTTTCCCGGGATCTGAAGCACTAGTACTTTCAGAAGTCCGTCTCCTGTCTGTACAGAAAATCCGTCTTTTTCCACTTTCACGATTGTTCCCGGGGTTGCATCGGTATTCTCATCCAGAACTTTTGCTTCCCAGATTTTCATGACTTTACCATTCCAGTCTGTGTAAGCACTCGGCCATGGATTCAGACCCCGGATCAGACATTCGATTGCCTTCGCAGACTTGCTCCAATCGATATCTCCGAGCTTTTTGTCCAGCATTTTCGCATATGCTGTCGGGCTTTCTCCCTGTGTTTCCCACGTTGCGGTCTTATCTTCCAGTGCCTTTAATGTCTCAACACAGAGCTTTGCACCTGCTTTAGCAAGCTTGTCATGAAGGCTTCCGCCTGTCTCATCTTCTGCCAGTGGCACTTCTGTCTTCATGATCATATCTCCCGTATCCAGGCCTTCATTCATCTGCATCGTCGTTACACCGGACACTTTATCCCCGTTGATAACTGCCCACTGAATCGGAGCCGCACCACGGTAACTTGGCAATAAGGACGCATGTACATTGATGCATCCGTATGGTGTCATCTCAAGAATTTCTTTTGGAAGGATCTGTCCGAATGCGATAACGACCATGATATCTGCATTATATTTGCGAAGTTCTTCTACGGCCTGCGCTTCTCTGATCTTCACCGGCTGAAAGACCGGGATTCCATGTGCCAGTGCTGCTTCTTTGACCGGTGTATACTGCATCTTGCCGCCACGTCCCTTCGGCTTATCCGGCTGTGTGACTGCAAGTACGACTTCATGTCCGGCTTCGATCAGTGCTTCCAGTGTTCCGACCGAAAAGTCCGGTGTTCCCATGAATATTACTTTCATGCTATTCTTCCTCCTCATAGTTCACGTCATGTACTTCACCCTCTACCAGTCTGGTATATAACTTACCATCCAGATGGTCGATCTCATGACAGAATGCTCTTGCAAGGAGACCTTCTCCTTCCAGGATCACTTCTTCCATATCTTCATTCAATGCTTTTACTTTCGCATAATTCGGTCTTGTCACGATTCCTGCTTTTCCAGGAAGGCTTAAGCATCCTTCTTCGCCTGTCTGTTCTCCGGATGTCTCCAGGATCACCGGATTGATCAGGACGATCGGTCCTTCTCCGATATCAATGACTACGATACGCTTCAGGATCCCAACCTGTGGTGCCGCAAGCCCTACGCCCATTGCTTCATACATGGTATCTAACATGTCGTTGATCAGTACTTTTGTGCGAAGCGTCATCTTCGTTACTTCTTTACATTCTTTATTCAGAACTTCATCCCCAAATTCTCTGATTGTTCTAAGTGCCATCTCTTTTGTCTCCTTTATCTTTTAAAAAATATTCATCGGATTAAAGTCAAACTGTATCCTCATGTTCGCAAATCCTCTGTTAATCTCGATATAGCGTTCCATATGGTTCTTGATCCGCACAAGCACCTGATATTCCTCACTTTTCAGATATATGACTTTCCGGTAAACGTCATTGACTTTTCCAACCGACGGACTTGCCGGTCCGATCACCTGCACTTCTCTGTCTGCGCTTACCCGGATTGCATATTTCTTCAGATATTCTGCTGCCATTGTAAGCTTATTTTCATCAGATCCGGTCATCAGGACTGCCATCAGCTGTGATGCCGGCGGATATCCCATCAGATCCCGGTAATTCATCTCTTTTTCATAGAAGCCTTCGTAATCCTGTCTCGCTGCCATCCGGATACTGTAATGATCCGGACTGTAAGTCTGTATTATTACCTCCCCCGGACGTCTGCCTCGTCCCGCACGGCCCGCCGCCTGTGTCAGGAGTTGGAATGTACGTTCTCCGGAACGGTAATCGTCCCCATACAGTGACATATCTGCCGCCAGAATTCCAACCAGTGTTACCCCAGGAAAATCATGACCTTTCACAATCATCTGCGTCCCGATCAGAATATCTGCTTCTTCATTTGCAAACGCTGACAGAATCTTCTCATGCCCGTCTTTATTCTTTGTCGTATCCAGATCCATACGCAGGACTCTTGCCTGTGGAAAACGCTTCTTTACCAAATCCTCTACCTGCTGCGTTCCCATGCGGAATCCACCAATATAAGGTGAGCCACAGGACGGACAAGTTTTGATCATCCTCTCCTCATGCCCACAGTAATGACAGATGAGCCTGCCTCCTCTGTGCTCTGAGAGCGAAACATCACAATGAGGACATTTTACTACATATCCGCAGGACCTGCAAGAAAGGAATCCGGCATACCCTCTTCGATTCAGAAACAAAATGATCTGTTCTTTCTTTTTCAGACGGTCTTCCATCAGCTCATGGAGCCTGTCACTTAAAATAGAACGGTTCCCTTTTTGCAGTTCTTCACGCATATCCACCGTGTAGACCTCCGGGAGTTCTGCTTTTGCAGTCCGCCTCTTTAATTCCAGCAACGTATACTCTCCCAGCTCGCACCGGTAAAATGCTTCCATGGAAGGGGTTGCCGATCCCAGTACCACACTTGCCCCTTCCAGGCTTGCGCGTTCGATTGCCGTCTCCCGCGCATGATACCGGGGAACCTGTTCACTTTTATAAGCTGCCTCATGTTCCTCATCGATCACGATCAGCCCAAGACTCGGAAACGGGGTAAAAAGTGCAGATCTTGGACCGATCATCACATCAATCTCTCCTTTTTTCGCCCGCATCATCTGGTCATACCGCTCTCCCGCTGAAAGTCTGGAATTCATGATGGAAACGCGTTCCCCAAATGTCCTGTAAAAGCGCATCACCGTCTGGTAAGTCAATGCGATCTCCGGGATCAGCACGATTGCCTGGCGCTTTTCCTTTACCACCTGCCGGATCATTTCCATATAGACCTCTGTCTTGCCGCTTCCGGTCACACCGTATAAAAGATAGGTCTTTCGGATCCCTTTTTTATAATCGTTTTCAAACGTCCGGATTGCTCTTTCCTGCTCCTCCGTGTAGGTAATAAAATGCCGCTGCTGCTCTTTTTCTTTCACAGGATTACGGTAAATCTTATGATTTTTGATTTCCAGAACCCCCTGCTCTTCAAGCGCTCTCACCACCGTCAGCGTGATATTCAGCTTCTGGCTGATCAGAGAATATTCTACCTCTTCATCATCCAAAAGTGCTGCCATCAGTCTTGCCCGCGCTTTCTGGTTCTTGTGTAGATATTCTTCCAGCTTCTTTTCGCCTGCTTCTCTGGAAATACATCTTTTTAAAATCCGCTGTTCCTTCTGCTGCTCGGTACGCTTGATCGGAAGCACCGTTTTCAATGCCTGGATCATCGTACCTCCATAATATTCTTTCATCCACGCTGCAAGTGCAACCAGCCTTGCCTCAATCGCTACACTTGATGTATCTGTGCGCAGAATATCCTTTATTTTTTCCGCATCATAATCACATGTTTCCGAAAAACCGACAATATACCCCTTCGTTTCCCGGTTCCCCCGTCCAAACGGCACAATGACGCCTGCACCGGTTCGTAAATCTCCTTCCAGTTCTTCCGGTACACGGTACTGAAATACTTTATCCAGTTTTTCATGTGTAATATCTATAATAATGTCTGCGTACATTCTGTCTGTTCCTTTTTCTGTCTCTTTTGTGCAACCAGCCTGACGGCTTTTCGCACCAGTTCCCGGTCATCCATCGGATACCTGACTCCCTGGATCTCTTGGTAATTTTCATGTCCCTTTCCCGCAATCAGAAGGATATCCCCTTGTCTTGCCATTTCCACCGCAAAGAGTACTGCCTCTTCCCGATCCTGGATCATCCGATAGGCACCGGAAGTTTCTTTGATGCCTTCTTCAACGTCTGCCATAATCTTCGCCGGCTCTTCCCATCTCGGATTATCTGAAGTGATGATCGTCAGATTCGCAAGCTCTCCTGCCACTCTTCCCATCCCGCTTCTTCTGCTTCCGGCACGGTTGCCTCCACATCCAAACACCAGTAAAATACGTTCTGGTTCGTAAATTCTCAGCATTTTAAGCACTTTTGCAAGACTCATGGCATTATGCGCGTAATCAATGTAACACAGGATATTTTCTCCTGCATCTACCCGTTCCATCCTGCCTCTTACCACCAGATGCTTTAACACGTCTCCTGCTTCTTCTCTTTCAAATCCAAGACAGCTCACCGTCTGTAAAGCAGCCAGTGCATTGTACACATTAAATTTTCCAGGAAGGGCAAGCTCATATTTTCTATCATCTGCATAAAATACCGTTTTAAGTTCTCCGCCTTCCATCAGAAAACTGATTTTTTCTGCCGTCAGTACATGACTGTTTCTAAATCCTCTTTCCTGCCCTTCTTCTTCCCGACAGGTAAATCCGTATTTCGTGCAACATTTTCTCTGGAACATATAGCTGCACTGTGCATCATCCAGATTCCCTATTCCAATCCTGCACTGTTCAAAAAGACATGATTTGTAATATCGGTATTCCCCAAGACTTGCATGCTCGCCTGGTCCGATGTGATCCTCCCCGAAATTAGTGAATACCGCAATTTCAAACCAAATTCCATCGATCCGATGCTGCTTTATTCCTTGTGAAGATACCTCCATCACCGCATAGTGGCAACCTGCTTCTACCATTTTAGCAAAATACGACTGAATGGTAAAGGCATCCGGGGTCGTATTTTGCGAAGTTACCACTTCATTTCCAAGATGGTGGGCGATCGTACCGATCAGTCCGCATTTTTGGCCAAGACTTTCCAGCATCTCCCGGATCATCACTGCCACCGTACTTTTCCCCTTTGTGCCGGTCACGCCAATCACTTTCAACTTATCAGCAGGACTTCCAAACCAGATCCTGCTGATCCCGGCAAGAGCTTCCCGTGTATCTTTTACCAGAACGACGGCAACATTTTCCGGAAACTTCAGCATCCTTCCCCCAGATACCAGTTTTTCTATCAGAATGCAGGATGCCCCAAGGTTGCAGGCTTCTTCTATATAATCATGTCCATCTGCCCGGCTTCCCTGAATGCAGACAAACAGACTGTCTTCTTCTGCCTTTTGGGAATTACAGGTAATCCCCCGGATTTCCATCTCTTCTTCTAATTCCGGCATTTGGATCACCGCATGCTGAATCCTTTTAAACAGAACCGAAAGCTTCATAAGGCTCCTCTTTTTGGACTCTTTGTTTTCAGAATATGCTGTTTCCCCTCAAACGTCACACCGGATATGAAAATATATAAAATGGGTGGATTTCCTGCTTTCGTTTTCACGCATCCTGTGCGTTTGCAGGAACACCCACCCATCTCTCAGTTTCTATTGATGCTTTTTATCATACTCGGCAAGATATTCTTTAACATACTGTGTATCTGATTTGCAGTCCAGATACTCACAGCCATATTTCTGTCTTGTCTCATTTCCTTTTCCGGTAATCAGGAAAATAGTCTTTCCCTCTGCTTCATCCATCGCTGCTTTGATTGCCTCTCCCCGATCCTCGATCATGGCATACGGACAGTTTTGTGCTTCCACATACTGTGCGATTTCTTTGGAAATCTGCTCTACCGGCTCATATCCCGGATCTTCCGCTGTCAGATAAACCTTTTTCGCATACTGACCAGCTACCGTTCCAAGGTCTCTTCTCCGGATAAATGCTTTCTTTCCTGGGCATCCGAAGATCGATACGATATTATAATCCGGATATTCATCTTTAATTGAAGAGAACAGCTTTTCAAAACTAAGCTTGTTGTGTGCATAATCCACAACAGCGATCAGATTCTTATCTGCACTTCCATAAAGCTCCATACGTCCGCTGGATCTTGCCCTCAAAAGACCGCTGTGCATATACTCCTTCGGGATTTCAAGAAGAATGGATGCCGCAATGACAGCCAGTGCATTTTCCACATTGAAAAGTCCCGGCATCGTCAGACGGAATTCTTCATCAAACAGCTCTGTCTTTACCATAAATACCGTTTCATGTCCGTCTTTCTGGATCTCATAACCATAAACATCCGCTTCCGGATTCTTTGTACTGAACGTCAACACCTTCTCACAGACCTTTGACTCTTTCAGAATACGGTCTGCAAAATCTGCATCCATGTTCACAACTCCGTAACGTGATTTTCCGAAAATTTTCAGTTTAGACGAAAAATAGTCTTCAAAATCCGGATGCTCGATCGGACTGATATGGTCCTCTGAAATATTCAAAAAAATTCCCACATCAAACTGCATGTTATCGACACGATTGTATTTTAACGCCTGTGAAGATACTTCCATCTCGGCAAATGTAATACCACTTTCTACGGCATGGCGCAGATGCTCCTGCAATTCTACCGACTCCGGCGTAGTAATATGGGATTCTTTCTTGATCACTCCGTCATAAATATCGATTGAAGAAAGGACTGCACTTTCCTTTCCACCGGTTGCTTCCATATAATCATCCACGATTGCTTTCATATAGTAAGCGGAAGTGGATTTTCCTTTTGTTCCGCCGATTCCGGTGATCGTCAGTTTCTTCCACGGTGCATTATTGAACTTCTCTGCAAGTGGAGGCATCGCCTTACGGATATCGTCTACCAGAAAATATGGAACATCTTCTTTCGTTTCATATTTTACTTCGCTGACATAAGCAATCGCACCTTTTTCGATCGCTGCATCCAGATACTCAGCCTTAAATGCCGCACCTTTGCAAATAAACAATGTCCCTTCCGTCACCTCTCTGGAATCATAGGTCAGATATCCTACGTTTTTTTCTTCTTCCCCATTTGAATAAAATTCTTTCATCATACGCAGGTTCTGTAACAGATTTGCGTACTCCTGTAATGTGTATTTTTCCATCTGGTATTTATCTCCCTTATATTCTTTCCGGTATCATTCCCGGTACTCTGCGCCGGATCTGATGATGGATTCTCTTACCAGAACATCCATTGCATCCATGCAGTCTGCCGGTACCTGATAATATTCTTTGAATACCGAAATCTCTGTGCATGCAAGAATTACTGCATCACAACCTTTTGCCTTCAGATCATTATAAGCACGGTCAAATTTGTTCTTGTCTCCCGGCTTTCCTTTTTTAATATCATCATAGATCAGCGACATCACATCTTTCTGGCAGGCTTCTCCCGGAACTACCGGTGTGATTCCAAATTTTTCGCAGGCTCGGTGGTAAGTCTTTGCCTGCATCGTTCCATCTGTTCCCATGATCCCGATCTTCTTCACTTTTGGATGAGCCTCTACTACATATCTGACACTCTCCTCTACCATATTGATGATCGGAACACTTGTAGATTTCTGGATATCTTCCAGGAAATAGTGCGAGGTATTGCACGGAATCGCAATATTTTCCACTCCCAGCATCTCCAGATCTCTTGCGTCCTGTGTGATCGCTTTCAGAAACGGAAGCTTATTTCCTGTAAGGATTGCCTGTGTCCTGTCCGGCATTGTCGCATGACTTAAAATGATCATGTTGATATGCTCCTGATCACTCTCCGCCTTTGTCCTCGCGATCACTCTTGCATAATAAAAACTTGTCGCCTCCGGTCCCATTCCGCCGATAACACCTAATTTTTTCAGCATATCATTCTCCCTGTTTCAGCTTCTCTTAGCTGTAATATTTCTTAAAGTTACCAAACTGTCTGAGATGATTCTTCACCATAGCAAGATAACGTCTTGGTTTAAAATCACCTCTCTTAAATACCGGATTGACCATCTTCTTTTCCTTAAGAAGGCGTCTCATCTTCTCACGGTTTGCTTCTTCTTTGATATATTTGAAAGCAACTGCCTTCGGTACTGTCATCCAGAGATGTTCTTCTTTTGCAAGTTCAAGCGGCAGTTCTTTTCCGTAAACATATTCTTCTACTACATATTTTGCAACATTGAATCCAGATCCTGTCACATAATAATTACTTCGTCCCTGGCGGGTGTTGATCTCGAAGAAACGGTATTTTCCATCACGCCTGTCATACTTGATATCAAAGTTGGAGAATCCTACATAGTGCAAATCTTCCAGCAGATTCTTCACCTTCATCATCAGCTCTTCGTTTGGCTCTGTGATGATAACTGCATGATTTCCAAGTCCGTGTGGTGTGTGTTCTTCCAGGAGTACATGTCCCAGACACATCATTTTAACTTTTCCATTCCGGTCAGAATAAGAAGTCAGAACACGCATATATTCATCATTTCCCGGAATCATATCCTGGATAATCAGTTTATCTGTATAACCTGCCCCATAGATATCCCGAATTACTTTTTCCAGTTCTTTTCTGTCCTTGATCGTGTAGATCTTATTCTGGGTTGCAAACGGATGCTCCCAGTAAGAAATACTGTCAGACGGCTTTAAAATTACCGGGTACGGGAAATTCATCTCAAAATCCAGTCCCATGGACTGATCGTAAATAATCGTTCCCGGATAATCTACCCCATGCTTTTCGCACAACTTGTAGAAAGTCTCTTTCTGCTGCAGACTGTTCATCAGATCAAAATCGATATATGGTGCGATAATATTTTTCTCAAGCTCTGCCTTATGCTTACTGATCAGCGCCACATAACTGTCACCACATCCGATGAGCATAATCTTTTTGTCTTTATGCTTTTTTGCAAATCCATTGACTGTCTGAAGAAAATAATCGTCCGTATCAATCTTCGGATTCGGATGATATTCGATGATCTTACTTCCGTAACTCGGTCCTGTTGCAAACTTTCCAAATATATATGTCTTCACCTGATACTGCTCATAAAATGCGCGGGCAACACTGTAAGTATTGATATCTCCACCAAGCAGTACCGGAATAAATTCTCTGTCTTTAAATTCCATTGTTTAAAGAAGCTCCTTTCTATCCCCTTATATTTCTACATATCATCTCATTATACTCCAGGGATTCTTTAGGTGTCAAGGCATGGAAACAGCTCTGAAAGTTTCCCGGGAAATTTTCAGAACTGTTTCTTTTCATATTTCTTCTCTTTTTCTCTCTGCTCCAGAACACTGCCCCGTATCACCGCATCCGCCCCATACTTTCCGCGGATCTCTCCCATTGCCGCACTGAGCTTTTTCAGCTTTTCCATGCTCTTCTTCGGCTTCTCAGATTTCACCTCGAATTGCAGGTCAAACAAGCTTAACTGCTCCGGTTCATCTTCATCCACAAGCTTCGCTGTGCGAACACCAAGCAATCTGATCGGCTCACCGTTCCACAGCTCATCGAACAGACTGCAGGCCGCCTCATAGATCACCTGATCTGCACCAGATGCTCTGCCAAGCTGCTTCTGGTGAGATACATTCTGAAAATCACTGTAGCGTATTTCCACACTAACCATATTGGCTTTCTGCCCTGCTTTCCTTAGTCTCTTTCCCACACTTTCTGCCAGAGAAAATAGAACCTTTTTTGCATCCTCTGCCTTTTCCACATCTTTTGGAAGTGTGGTGGAATTACCGACACCCTTTGCAGCGGTTTCCTCGGATTGCACCTTTGCATCACCGATTCCATTCGCAAATTCCCACAGCGTTCTCCCATGACTTTTCAAATGGAATTCCAGAAGCTTCGGATCTGTCTGCGCAAGCTCACCAATTGTCCGGATTTCCAGCTTTTCCAGAATCGCCACACTGGACTTCCCTGCCATAAAAAGCTCACTCACCGGGAGCGGCCACATTTTTTCCTTGACCTCTTCCGGGAAAAGAGTGTGGACACGGTTTGGCTTTTCAAAGTCTGATGCCATTTTTGCCAGAAGCTTGTTTGTCGAAATTCCCACATTCACGGTAAACCCAAACTTTTCATAAACCCGGGCTTTGATTTCATACGCAGCCTCCACCGGCGAAGAAAAACGCTGTGCGATTCCGGTAAAATCCATATAGCACTCGTCCACACTGACCTGCTCGATTTCCGGTGTATAGGTTTTCAGGAAATCCATCAGTCTCCGGCTATACTCCCTGTACATCCTGTGATTTGGCGGATCCATGTGAAGATTCGGACACTTGCGGAACGCATTTACCACCGGCTCTCCCGTCCGGATGCCGAATTTCTTTGCCGAAGGAGATTTCGCCAATACGATCCCATGGCGTGATTCTCTGTCACCGCCGATGATCGCGGGGATCGTGCGGATGTCCACATCGGCACCATTTTTCAGTTGTTCTACTGCCGTCCAACTAAGGTAGGCTGAATTGACATCTATATGGAAAATGATGTGTGACATTCCTGCTGTCTCCTCTCTGTAAATAATCGAGCAGGCTGACTCCTACTCGATTTGTATACTTTGTACACCATCTCGCT
>OKVP01000121.1_pt1 | contig 30243 bp, 20 predicted proteins | sample 1604821 | NCBI WGS metagenome assembly OKVP01 (sample SAMN01760946, study PRJEB22395) | human gut metagenome | reverse complement strand
TCCGATGATGCTTGCGCTTATGGAGGAGGCAACCTGCGAGGCGGCTTCTGCTATCCTTGATGACGGCGAGACTACGGTCGGTATAAAGGTGGAGATTACTCATGATAAGGCAAGCGCTATGGGTGCAACTGTTTCGGCAAGTGCAAAGCTTGAGGCGGTTGACGGCAGACGTCTTGTTTTCTCTGTCAGCGCTAAGGACGATAACGGCAATATAATAGGCAAGGGCACAATTGAAAGATTTGTTGTTAATTGTGATAAATTTATGAAAAAGGTAAATGGCTAATGAGATATAAGACAGTAATTTTTGATTTTGACGGTACGATTTGCGATACGGGTGAGGGTATACTCAAAAGCGCAAAGTTTGCACTTGATTATTATAATATCGAAGCTCCCGATTATACCGAGCTTACTTATTTTATCGGGCCTCCGCTTCTTGTGACTTTTCAGGAAAAGTTTGGCGTTGATGCGGCAATGGCTGATAAACTTGTTAAAAAATATAGAGAGCGTTATACAAATAAAGGGCTTCTTGAAAGCAAGCTTTATGACGGAATTAAGGAGCTTCTTGCAAAGCTCAAAGCGGAAAATTTAAAGCTTGGTATCGCTTCTTCAAAGCCGCAGGATTATATTGAGGCTTTGCTTGACCATTACGGTGTCAAATCATATTTTGACGTTATTTGCGGTGTGACATTTTCTGCCGACTGCGAGTCAAAGGCAAATATTATTTCCCGTTGCTTAAAGGAACTTGATACTTCGGGTAATGAGTCAATAATGGTAGGCGATAAGAAATATGATATCGACGGTGCAAAGGCCAATATGATTGACAGCGTAGGCGTTTTGTGGGGCTATGGCAATCGTGTTGAATTTGCAGGTGCCGGCGCTAAGTTTGTGGCTGAAAAAATTGATGATATTTTTTCAATCGCACTCGGATATTTTGAGCAAACGCAGGAGGTGCAGGGCATCTTCAGCGGAAGAATTATTGATGTTCATAATGATAAAGTTATGCTTGTTGACGGCGATATCGCTGACAGAGAGGTTGTTGACCATCCGGGCGGCGTCGGCATTATCGGCTTGACAGACGAAAACGAAATACTCCTTGTAAGGCAGTTTAGGTATCCGTATAAGGAAACTATTTATGAAATTCCTGCCGGCAAGCTTGAAAAGGGTGAGGACCCTCGCCAAGCGGGCATTAGGGAATTTTCTGAGGAATGCGGCGCAAAGGCAGAGGTGTTTGAATCACTCGGCGAGATTTATCCGTCACCGGGCTATTGCGGCGAAATAATCAGATTGTTTTACGCTAAGGGCATTTCCTACGGTGAACAGCATCTTGATGACGATGAATTTTTGGATGTAATCAAAATGCCGATTAAAGAGGTTGTAACTAAGATTATGACCAATGAAATTAAGGACGCAAAAACTATTGCGGCAGTATTTAAATTAAAGGAATTAATGAATTTATGAGTGCATATTTAGATAATTCTGCAACAACTAAACCGTGCGACGAATGTGTCAGCGCCGTTATGAATATGCTGACGGATAATTTCGGCAATCCCTCAAGTTTGCATAATTTGGGAATTAATGCTATGAAGGAAATTATTCTTGCAAGGGGCGCAATTGCCGATTCGCTTGGTGTTGATAAGGATGAAATTATATTCACATCAGGTGCGACTGAGGCTAACAATATGGCTTTGTTCGGTGCGGCTAAGGCGAAAAAGCGTCTCGGCAACAGAATAGTCACCACGGCGATTGAGCATGAGAGCGTTTTGGAGTCTGCTAAAGAACTTGAAAAGCAAGGCTTTGAGGTCGTATTTCTTAAACCCGATATCCACGGCAATATCAGCGAGGAGCAGCTTTTTGAAGCGGTAAATAAAGATACAATACTTGTGTCAATGATGTATATAAATAATGAAGTCGGTACGGTTATGCCTGTCAAATCTGTTGCCAAGGCAGTTAAAAGAGCAGGCGCTCCGGCACTTGTTCATATTGATTGCGTTCAGGCATACGGCAAGGTTAATATCAACCCTAAAAAGCTTGGGGCTGACCTTGTTTCAATCACCGCTCATAAAATTCACGGTCCTAAAGGTGTCGGAGCATTGTATGTTAATAAAAACGCTAATTTGACTGACCAAAATTTTGCCCGTACTTTTGGCGGAGAGCAGGAAAAAAGGCTGAGGCCGGGTACAGAGTGTTCACCTCTTATTGCAGGTTTCGGTGCGGCAGTAAGGGCGTTGCCTAATGCCAATGAGCAAAAGAAAAAGATTAAAGAGCTTAACCTTTATGCAAGAGAGAAGCTTTCAAAAATAGACGGTATTGTGTTTAATAATGATGAAAATACTTCGCCCTATATTTTGAATGTCTATGTTCCCACTTTTATGAGAAGTCAGACTGTTTTGCAGGAACTTTCGGCTAATTATAACGTCTTTGTAAGTAACGGCTCCGCTTGCGCTAAGGGCAAGAAAAGTCACGTGCTTACCGCAATGGGTTTGCCTAATGAGATTATAGATAAGAGCATAAGAATAAGCTTTTCAAGATTTAATACGAAAGAGGATGTTGACTTGCTTGCTTCTTCTCTTGATGAACTTGTTAAAACCCACCCAATAAAATAAAATGAAGAAACGGAATATATAATGAAAGAAATAATACTTGTTAAAAACGGCGAGCTTGCTCTTAAAGGGCTTAACCGTTCAAGCTTTGAGGATAAGCTTGTAAAAAATATTAAGCATAAAATTTCAGACCTCGGCGATTTTGAATTTACAAAAAGTCAGTCAACTATTATGGTTGAGCCGCTTGATGATGATATCGACCTTGATGAGGCGGCTGAAAGAATTTCACGTGTTTTCGGCATTGCCGCTTTTTCACGTGCGTGCGAATGTGAAAAGGATTTTGAAGATATCAAGATTAAGGCTTGCGAATATCTTTTCGACGAGCTAAGCGAGGCTAAAACCTTTAAGGTTGAGGCAAAGCGCTCGGATAAAAAATTTCCTATGAAATCGCCTGAAATCAGTAGGGAACTCGGCGGTTATATTCTTTCAAAATTTAATAATTTAAAGGTAGATGTTCATAATCCCGATATCATCGTGACTGTTGAGGTTAGGGAAAAATATGCCTTTGTAAGAGGAAATAATATTAAAGGCGCAGGCGGTATGCCGACAGGCACTAACGGCAGGGCGGCTGTGCTTATCAGCGGCGGTATTGATTCTCCCGTTGCGGCTTATATGATGGCTAAAAGGGGTATTGAGCTTTGTGCCGTTCACTTCGCCTCTCCGCCTTACACTTCGGAGCTTGCCGAAATGAAAGTTATGGATTTGCTTAAAAAGGTTGCTCGCTATTCCGGCGTGATTACAACTTATGTTGTCCCTTTTACCGAGCTTCAGGAGGCTATCAGGGATTATTGCCCTGAGGAGTATTTCACAATCATTATGCGCCGCCTTATGATGAAACTTTCGCAAAAGGTTGCTGTAATGCAAAATTGCACCGCCCTTATCACCGGTGAAAGCGTCGGTCAGGTTGCAAGCCAAACTATGTATGCTCTTGCATGTACCGATTGCGCCGCTTCTATGCCTGTTTTCAGGCCTTGTATCGGTATGGATAAGGAGGAAATTATTGCAATTTCCCGCAAAATCGATACGTTTGATATCTCTATTCAGCCTTATGAGGATTGCTGTACGGTGTTCACTCCTAAGCACCCTAAAACAAGGCCGCACCTTGACGACGTAATTAAAGCAGAACAAAAAATTCCTGACCTTGACTCTATGCTTCAAAAAGCGCTTGATGATGTCAAGAAGGTTATTATTAAATAAGTATGGATAATAAAGATTTTGAAAAAAACAGTATTGACGATATTTTAAAGGAATTTCAGGCTAAAAAGGACAGCAGGGAAAAAAGCGATTATGTTCCTGTGAATGTTGAGCCGCCTAAGCCACGTGCTGATTTTGCAAAAGCCGAAAGAAAACAGTCAAAGCCTGATAAAGAAGTCAATAAGCCTAAAATTGAACTTAAAAAAATCGACTTTTCACCTCTTAAAAGTGATAAGGCAAAAGGCGTATATAAATACCTTATTATAATAGTATTAATTATAGCAGTCTTTTTTGCCGCCGTTTTCGGCATCGGCAATATGATTAAATCGTCTAAAACTTCTTATATCAAAAAGTATGAGAAAAAGTATACTGACGTGTCGTTCCCTGACGGTATTGAGGAAAAATATTGCGAGCTTTACGGCAAAAACCCAAATACCTGCGGCTATTTAAAAATTGACGATATTGACCTTTCCTCCCCTGTGCTTAAAAAGGCGGACGGTAAAGGTACACCTTATCTTGAAAAATCGGCTAAGGGCGCAAGGGTGGATAATTTTGTTGTTTATCTTAATGACGACAGCCTTGAAAAATATTATTCAAGCGTTGATTCTTATAATAATTCGGCTTCGGGATTTATCTCGTTTTCCGATTTAAAAACGGATTATAACTTTAAGGTTATCGGTGCTTTTTATACCAATACCAAGGCAAGCGACGATAACGGCTATGTGTTCCCTTATAATGTTACGGAGCAAATGGAGCCGTCAAGCGCACTGGAGTTTTATACTATGCTTCATTATCGCTTTTTGTATGATACCGGCGCTTCGCCGATAAGAAGCGATAAACTTATCACAATTTCCTGCCCGACTTCTTACCATAAGGATTTTAGGTTTGTTGTAGTCGGCGTTGCAAGGGATGATGATAAAAAGCTTACCGCATCCCCTAAAAAGCTTATCCGCTATCCTCAGGTTATTTGCGATGAAAAGGGAATCAGAAATCATTTTGCCTCGGCTAAGCCGTGGTATCCCAAAATCGTTATAACCGCTGAAAAAGACAACACAACCACAACTAAGATTATTGATACAAAATAAGTAGCAAATTTCAATCGGGCGATTAGTAATCGCCCCTACGAAATTCGTTCTATCGTAGGGGCGACCAATGGTCGCCCGTTTTATTTTCTGTAATTTTTTGTTACAATATGTAAAAAAATATTAAAATTTTGTAAATTATTTTTGTTTAAAATCTATGCAGTCCTATTGACATAATAATTCTTAAATGTTATAATGTACCCAAATAATTAGGCTAATAGGGGTAACTATACCCTATTGGCAAATGCAAGGGCAATTTTGCTTGCCTTGCCGTGCGTTTTTGGTCAGGTAAACAGCGGTATTCCGGCGAACAAAGGAGCACCTGCAATTTTAAGGAGGAAAAGAAAATGAAAAAAAGGCTTCCCAAAAAGATTTTGGCTGCTTTTCTCGCTGCAATGATGGTTGTAACGTCTGTTCCGTTTTCTGCTATTACTGCATTTGCAGCTAACGGCTACGTAGATGTTGCCACTGATGCAAAAGTTCAGGCAGTTGAAACTTCTATGAAGAAATTTCAGTCGGAACTTGCCAAGGATAAGTCATATTCTAATGTAGTTCCTGCGTATAAAGCGTATGTTGCCTGCCAGCAGGGTCTTGACGCTTATATCTACGGCGGCGAGAGCAATGCTCTTGACGGCTTGGCAGATAAGCTTGATACTGCAGTTGCAGGTATGACTGAGTTCACAGGCATTAAAGCTAATACAGGCAAGTATCGTCAGGTTCAGGTATATGCAAACGATGATACAGGCTATGATGAGGCAACTTATCTTAAAGACGGTTATCAAAACGTACTTTGGCTTGAAACCGGTATCACTACTGACAATAACGACGGTAAGCAATCGAAAGAAGATTATTCTTCTCTTACGCTTTATTATCCGTCGGCTACATTGCTTTATGACGGCGAAACAACACCTGCTACATCTGTAATGGCTATTGCTTCAGGTGAAGGAAGTTGGACATGGGGTGCATCTGACAGATACATTTCAGCCATCACTCTTGAAAATGCTAAAGACGGTATTAACATCAGCAGAAACTGGCGTGGCGGCAGTTCAAATTTGGACTTCAACTGGTCTTGGTATTGGAACGGTAATAAATATAACCTTTCAAATAATACAACTACTGCCGGCAATGTATATCAAATCCGTAAAGGCGGTACTGTAGCAGTTTATAAAAACTATCAGCAGTATTTCTCAAACTTTATGGAATACACCGGTGATCCGGGCAACAAATATATTGCTTCATTTGTTCCTACTTTCAAGGGCCGTATCGGCAGTAAAAACGAGTTCGCAGCAAATATTAATGACCCTGCTTCACCAACAGTACCGGGTTCAACAACAATTAATGTTGTAAACTATAAAATCGTTAAGGATGCCATTAAGGCTGCCGGCAATAAGATGAAGTCTAAGGACCTTTCAACATATTCAATGGGTGGTCTTTATACTTACTTTGCTGCTATGGATGATGCAACATCATTTGACCCTAACACTTTTTTCACTTCTACTGATAACAGCAAAAACGATACCAGCGGATATATAAAGGCTGCTTCAGGCAAGGTTCAAGCTATAAATGCGGCAAGCATTGATGTAACAAACAATACTAAGGCTAACTACCAAGTACTTCGTGACGCTATGGGCGCTTTGGCAAGGTCAACTTATGCCGAGGGTAATGAAAATAACAAGTATTACACTGCTGAAAGTTGGAAAGCTTTTGAAGATGCTTATGTAGCATCACAGACATTTATGGCAAAAGTAAATGACGATACATTTACAAACGCTGATTCTGTTTATAAGGCAAACGACGAAGCAAAGGTTTTTGCAGACGCTCTTAATGCAGCTTATGCCGGCCTTAAAACTTCTGTTGCCAAGGCAGACACAAGTGCACTTGTTGCTCTTATTCAGCAGTTTGAATCATATAATTCAAACGTATTTACCGCAGAAACTTATAAAACTGCATTAGAAACAGTTAATAAGATTAAGACTGACGTTTGGGGCAGTGTTGAAAACTACGGTGTTCCTACATATGCACCAAATGATGACGAGGCCGGCAGAGCAAAGGTAGCAACTGCAGTTGAAGAATACAATGCCGTATTTGCCGCTCTTCGTATCAGCCCTGACGCTGTTGTTCTTACAGAAAGCGGTTCATATTCTCTTAATCAGGCTATTGACCTTGAAAAGAATATTAAAGACCCTACCGATTATTCTAACTATGCAACATTTGCTACTGCGCTTAACGATGCTAAATTAGCTAAGGATAATCTTGCAACAACACCTATGACCGATTATGATACTCAGTATGACGCATACGTTGCTGCAATTGATACTCTTGTTAAGGCATATAACGGCCTTCAATATTCATTTACTAAGATTCCTGACGGTACCGTATTCGGTAACGGCAAAACAAATGCAATTGAAAGAATGTCAATTCTTGACCAGGGCGGTCAGTATGTTGAAGGTTCATTTACAAATCAGGGTTATATTTTCAGAACAAAGCATACTCCTTTGCAGGTTAAGTTCGGCGATTTTAATGTAACCTTCGGCGTATTAACAAAGCAGTCTGATGCTTTTCAGTTATTAAAGAATAACGCCCTTGATTCGATCACGATTAATGCTACGCAGCCTAAGATTGCTGAAAACGGTTCAAAGACACACCTTACTTCGAATTCGAATTCAACACCTAATGCTCTTTCTGACGAACAGAAAGCAAATTATGCAGGTTGCCTCAGCTATACTAATCAATCTGACGACGGAAAAGATTACACATACTCTGTTTCAAATCTTAGATATACAGGTAAAAATAACTATAATGATTCGCCGCACGTTATTACTCTTAATGACGGCACTGAAGTAACAGATTACAGTCAGGCTATTGCAACTAACCTTGATACTGTTTTGGGAACAACAGACGGCGGTTCTAATAACCCTATTCCGGGTGCTGTATTTGCTCGTTCTAACAACGGCACAAACGGCGGTGAGTCTTACATTACGGGTGACTTTAATTTCACCGCTCCCGCAACCGAGCAGCAGACTCTTACTGCTACTACTTACCCGACATCAACTAAGTATACACTTGGCACAAAGTTTGGTGCAGTTGCTGCTTGGAACTGCCGTAACACACTCAACTACTGCGGTTACAACTGGTACACATCTGAGATGAACAATCAGGTTCTTAACCCTGCTGTTCAGATTGTTGATATTACTCCGCTTGTTGAGCTTGTTGATTTATGTAACACATATTTGCCGAATTCAAATATGTATACCGATGAAAGTTGGGCTGCATTCACAAAAGCACTTGAGCGTGCACAGGCAAATATTGACTATACAAATATTAATACAACTAATTTGCTTAATCAGTTAATGACACAATTAAAGTCTAAGTACACCATGCTTTGGAAAGCAAAAGAAGGACTTGAAGTTAAGACTCTTAATGTTACATTCAACTATAAGGATTCAACAGGCTCTGATGCCACATTGGTATTCCCTGTAACTTACGGCGAGAAGTTATCAGACGCTCAGACTAATGAAATCAACACAAAGATTGTTTCTTATGTTGACAGCAAGAATTACACTCACAAACTTGTAGCTTTCGAGCCTGCATTTAACCCAAATGAAGCAGTTACTGCCGATGTAACTTACACCGCTAAGTATGACGAAGGTACTCCTAACGCAGCAATTTGGACTGAATTTAATTCAGCTAAGGACGCTCTTATTGCTAAGCTTCAAAGTGGTTCTAAGTTCACCGCAACAGCTCTTGAAAGCGTTAAGGCTGCTATTGCAGAACTTTCATATTTCAATTTCACATCAGCACAGCAGGCAGAGATTAAAGCTGACCAGCAGAATTTAATTGATTCTCAGAAGGATACAATGCTTCAGCTTGCAGAAAGTTTGACTGCTATTGAAATTAATGATGATGTAGCAAAGGCTGTTAATGAAGCACAGGCAGCAGCTAACAAAAACGATTACGATATGTATGACAAGCTTGGCGACAACTTCAAAGTTACCAAGGACGTTACATTTGATGTAATCAATGCAGATTTAACAGGCGGCACACAGCTTACTGTTAAAGGCTATTTATATTCAACCCAGACTGAGCTTGATAATGCAATCAAGGCAGCTCTTGAAGGTCTTTCATTAAAGACTTATGATATTTATGTAAACGGTAAAAAACTTGATACAGTTGCTTACGGCACACCTGTCTCTGTAACACCTACAAAGATTATTTCAACAACTGACACAACAAGTAAGGGCGACGGCGCTAACTACAGCTGGACTTACAGCTTCACAGCTCCTTCACGTGACCCTAACTTCGGTACAACCGCTCAGGATAACAGCAAGTATCTCACTGCTGAAAAGTATATGATAACTGCTCCTTCATTCGGCTTTATCGTTAAGGGCGAAACTCACCTTACTGCTACTCAGGTTAACGGCGAAAAGACAGGTTACACAGTAACATTCAAGTCAGGCGTTAACGGCAAGATTATTAATGTACTCAATACTGACGCAAGCGGCAATTTTGAAATGCCAACTGCTCCGAGCGTTCCTTACTACACATTTGAATCTTATTCAAACGGTGTTGCTCCGGGCGCTTCGGCAACAGTAACTAAAGATACAGTTATCACTGTAAACTACACAGCAGACACTAATAATCTTTATACATTCTATGTGTATAATACACCTGCTACTTTCCTTTCTATGGAAGCAGCTGAAGTATGGGATACCAATAATTCACTTAATGTAGAGAAAGCACATGACTCAGTTGCTTATAATGAACTTGTAAGCGTTAGTCTTCCCGGAGCTTATGCAATTGCAAAAGTTGTCTATGATGAAGGAAATACAGATACTTACTTGTTTAATATCTTAGCTTTTGGTGATTCATATAGCTTTTATGCTAATGAATCAATCGGTGATGACACACAATACGCCGGTATCGTCGGTCTTACTGAAGAAGAGTATAAGAAATTGCAAGAACCTGGCAACGATATTGGTCAATTGTTCGGCACTGACGGTCTACGTATCGAAGCAGAACAGGATACACTTACCGGTGAGTATATTACTAAGGACCTTGAATTTGAAGTTTACAACCGTGAAACTCCTGTATTCACAGATGATAATTCTAAGTTCTCACTTATCGGTACATTCATTTGCCCAACAGGCTATGAGATGGTTGAAACAGGCTTCTTAATGACAAAGGGTACTTCAAGCTTAACAATTGAAAATGCTTCTGACAGTTCAAAGGGCGTTTCTAGATTCAAGGCTTCAAAGTACACAGTCGGCAACCAGTTCGTTATCAATATTAAAACACCTTCTACTGAGCAGAACTTCAAGTATGTTGCTTATGCTAAGTATAAGGATAAGAGCGGAAAGATAGTAACCAAGTATGGTAAAACTATTTCTGCAACAACAGCAAATTCATAAGAAGGGAGTTAGATAGTTATGAAAAAGTTTTATGAAGAACCAGAGATTCAAATTCGTAATTATGTTCTCCCTACAAGAGATGTAGTTATGACATCTGATCCAAACGTTGAGAATCCTGACAAGGGTCCGGACCTTGGCGACGGTGACGATTATGATTTCTTTAAATAATCAATAACTGATTTAGGGCCGTGGCGGTAACGTCACGGCCCTTTTTATATTTTTAAGCAATTAAATATATTATTATAAACTGTAGGGGCGAACATTGTTCGCCTTATTTTTATGCAACAAAATATTACAAATTTATAAAATATAGAAAAAAACCTAATTCTTATTTGACATATTATAAGTTATATATTATTATTAAAGTAATTAACTATGTCTGGAAGTGGGCTTATGAATATTCTTGTTTGCGGTCTTGGTCTTATAGGTGCGAGCCTTGCAAAAACATTAAAGAAAAATACAAAGCACCATATTATGGGTTGGAACAGAACGGACTCTGTTTCAAAGCGTGCATTAAGTGACGGTGTAATAGATGAAATCGGTCAGCTTGAGGATTTAATGCCAAAAGCAGATGTCACGATTGTAAATTTTTACCCTGAAGCGATTGCTCCTTTTATCAAAGAACATAAGGCTTTGTTTAAGAAAAACAGTATAGTAACGGACTCCTGCGGTATTAAGACTAAAATTTGCCGTGAACTTGAAAAGGAAGATTTTGATTTTTACTTTGTAGGCGCTCATCCTATGGCAGGCCGTGAGGTCAGCGGTTACGATAATTCGCTTGATAATCTTTTTGACAATGCTTCGTTTATCTGTACCCCGGCCGGAAACACTCCACGTTATATATCAGATGCACTCGTAGGTCTTGCGCAAGAAATGGGTTTTGCACGTACTGTTGTTACAACTCCGGAGCATCACGACGAAATGATTGCTTTCACTTCTCAGATTGCCCATGTTCTCGCATGCTCGTACGTTCTTTCTCCGCTTGCCCCTTACCACGCAGGCTATTCGGCAGGCAGTTACAGAGATGTCAGCCGTGTTGCAAGAATTAATGCCGATATGTGGACAGAGTTGTTTATTGATAATAAGGAACCGCTTGTAAGGGAAATTGACGATCTTGTTTCAAACCTTATGAAATTCAAATATTGCATTGTAAACGAAGATGCAAATCAACTTTGTGAACTTATGAAAAAGGGCAATAAGATTAAAGAGGAAATCGGATAATGAAAGAATTTAGCGTAAATGTATCTGATAAAAGCAGAAGTAATATTTATATTGAAAACGGATTGCTTGCAAGTGCAGGTAAGATTATAAAAGATAACTTTAACTCGAAAAAGATTGCGCTTATAAGCGATACAAATGTTTATCCGCTGTATGGCGAAAAAATCAAGGCTCAACTTGAAAACGAAGGCTTTGAGGTTTTTACTTATATTTATACTGCAGGGGAAGCTTCAAAAAACACAACGCAGCTTGTAAAAATTGTTGAATTTATGGCTGAAAGCGGACTTACGAGAGAGGATATAGCGGTTGCTCTCGGCGGAGGCGTATGCGGCGATATGGTCGGCTTTGCGGCTTCGGTATTTTTGAGAGGGATTGAATTTGTTCAAATTCCAACCTCGCTTTTGGCTCAGGTTGATTCTTCCGTCGGAGGAAAAACTGCCGTAGATTTACCGCAGGGAAAAAATCTATGCGGTGCATTTCATCAGCCGGCAATCGTTATTATCGACCCTGACGTGCTTTCAACCTTGAGTGAACATTTCTTCAGCGACGGAATGGGTGAGGTTATCAAATACGGCTGTATTAAATCCGCATCTCTTTTTGAACTTCTTGAAAAAGGCAATATTGAGGAAAATTTGACGGATATAATTACCGAATGTGTCAGCATTAAAAGGCAGGTTGTTGAAAATGACGAGAAGGAGCACGGCGAAAGAGCGCTTCTTAATTTCGGCCACACCTGCGGCCACGCTATTGAAAAGCTTTATAATTATGAAACCGTAAGTCACGGTGAGGCAGTCGGTATCGGTATGGTAATGATTACACGTGCAAGCGAAAAACACGGAATTACCGAAAAAGGCACAACTGACAGAATAATAAAAGTGCTTGAAAAGAACAATTTGAAAACTTATGATAAACATTCCGATAAGGAAATTATTTCGGCAATGAGCGCAGATAAAAAACGCACGAAAACAGGCATTAAATTCGTAATGATTGATAAAATCGGCTCAAGTTTTATTAATCCTATTAAGTATGAGGATATTAATAAAACATTCGGCATAGACTGACGGGGAAAATATGAGTATAGCAAAAATTCAAAAGTCAATATTTAACGGTGAGGTTACTGTTCCTGCGTCAAAATCGGTTGCTCACAGGGCGCTTATCTGTTCGTTTCTTGCAGGCGGCGGTAATGTAGAGCCGATTATTTCGTCGAAGGATATGGCGGCAACTGTCGGTATTATCAATTCTCTTAAAAAGGGTGAAAATACGCTCAATTCAATTGAAAGCGGTTCAACTCTGAGATTTATGATTCCGGTTGCGGCTGCGCTCGGCAAAGAGGTTACCTTTGTAGGTCAGGGCAGTCTTTTAAGCCGTCCGATAGGTGAATATTTAACGCTTTTGCCGCTTCACGGAACTCAAATTAAATCAAACGGATATCTTCCTGCAACAATTTCGGGCAAACTTAGAAACGGTAGTTTTGAGGTAAACGGTAATGTTTCAAGCCAATATATAACAGGGCTGCTTTTGGCGCTTGCGGCTTTGGACGGCGACAGCGCAGTTATTCTTAAAACCGAACTGCAATCAAAGCCTTATGTTGATATGACAATTAAAGTAATGAAAGATTACGGCGTTGACATTCGTGAAACGGATTTCGGATATCTTGTTAAGGGCGGTCAAAAGTTTAAAGTTCAGGATTATGTTGTTGAGGGCGATTGGTCGCAGGCAGCATTTTTCCTTGTCGGCGGTGCAATTAACGGCGAGGTTACCGTTAAAGGGCTTGATATAAATTCAACTCAGGGCGATAAGGCAATTGTTGATGTAATTAAACGCTTTGGTGCAGATGTGAAAATTGACGATAAGTCAGTTACCGTTAAAAAAAGTGAACTTCACGGCATAGAACTTGACGCAACGGACATTCCCGATATGGTGCCTGCCATAGCGGTCCTTGCCGCAAACGCAAGCGGAAAAACTGTTATTAAGGGTGCTGAAAGGCTTAGATATAAGGAATCTGACAGAATTGAGAGTGTTGTGTATAATTTAAAAGCGCTCGGTGCCGATGTTGAGGAAACGAGCGACGGTATGATAATTCACGGCGGCAAAAAATTACATTCGGCAAAGCTAAAGGGTTATAATGACCATAGAATAGTTATGGCATTTTCAGTTGCGGCAATGAATATAGGCGACTGCGAAATTGACGACGCACAAAGTAAAAATAAATCTTATCCGTCATTTTTTGATGACTTTAATAATCTTGGAGGTAAGGCTGATGTCCTCTGAATTCGGCAATAAAATTAAATTATCCATATTCGGCGAAAGCCATGGTGAGGCAATCGGCTGTGTAATTGATTCGATTCCGGCAGGCGTAAAGCTTGATATGGAAAAAATATATTTTGATATGGCAAGGCGTGCTCCGGGTAAGGACAAAACGGCTACCCCAAGGCTTGAAAAGGATATTCCTCACATTCTCTCCGGTGTGCTAAACGGAGTTACCACAGGTGCGCCGCTTGCTATGATTATTGAAAATACAAATACTAAAAGCGGGGATTATTCAAATCTTTTGAGCGTCCCACGTCCGTCGCACAGCGATTATCCCGCTTATGTAAAATATCATGGCAATAATGATATAAGAGGCGGCGGTCATTTCAGCGGCAGGCTTACTGCTCCGCTTGTTTTTGCCGGTGCGATTGCTAAGCAGATATTGGCGCAAAAAGGTATAACGGTCGGCGCTCATATCCTTAGTATTAACGGTGTTTTGGACGATAGCTTTGATAAGGCAAATGTAAGTGAAAAGGAACTTTTGGCTGTTTCTTCAAAGGCATTTTGCGTTATTAACGATGAGGTTGAGGATAAAATGAGAGCGTCTGTTGAAAAAGCAAGGCTTGACGGCGACAGCGTCGGCGGTGTAATTGAATGTGCCGTTGTCGGCGTTCCCGTCGGCATAGGCGCAAATATCTTTTCAACTGTTGAGGGACATATTTCATCTGCGCTTTTCGGTGTTCCTGCCGTTAAGGGTGTGGAATTCGGTGCAGGATTTGATTTTGCGAAAATGACGGGATATGAGGCTAACGATACATATTCAATTTCAAACGGTAATGTTAAGATTAATAAAAACAATAACGGCGGCGTCCTTGGCGGAATGACTACCGGCGCACCGATTATAGTCAGGGCGGTGGTTAAGCCTACTCCGTCAATTTCAAAGGCGCAAAAAAGCGTTAATTTGCAAAAAATGACAGAGGAGGAGCTTGTTATTCACGGCAGGCACGACCCTTGCATTGTTCCCAGGGCAGTACCCGTTGTTGAAAGCGCAGTTGCTTTCGCTCTTCTTGACCTTATGGCATAATATTGATAAAAAGGAAATATAAATGGATTTATTAGGACTTAGAAAACAAATTGATGAAATAGATAACGAGCTTATTCCGCTTTTGCTAAAAAGAATGAGTGTGTCAGAGCAGGTGGCGCAGTATAAGGCTGAGCGTGGTATGCCTGTTTTAAACAGTGAGCGTGAGCAGCAAATTCTTGATGACGTTGCAAGCAAGTGCGGTAAGCACGGCGATACGATTAAAACTGTATTTTCTGCCACAATGGACGCTTCAAGAGCTCTTCAGCATAAAATTATCGGCGGCGGAAAAGAACTTAGGGCAGATATAGAAAATGCAATTAAGATTGACAAGCTTGACACTTGCGGCAAGCCGATTGCGTGCCAGGGTGTTGAGGGCGCATACAGCGGTGTTACATCTAAAAAGATATTTCCTAAAGCTTCAATTCATTTTCATAAGAGATTTGAGGATGTGTTTGAAGCGGTAAACAGGGGAAATTCAAAATTCGGCATTATTCCTGTTGAAAATTCAACCGCAGGCTCTGTTCACGAATCGTATGACCTGATTATGAAATACAGATTTTACATTGTCGGCGCTTACGATTTAAAAATCGAGCATTGCCTTTGTGCTAAAAACGATACAAAATATGAGGATATAACCGATGTTTACAGCCATCCTCAGGCGCTTTCACAGTGTAATAATTTTCTTAGGAATTTTGATTTTACGGGAATTAACTATTCAAATACCGCAGCTGCGGCTAAGTATGTCAGCGAAAGCGACAAAAACAATATAGCCGTTATTTGCAGTGAACTTGCGGCAAAAAAATACAATCTTAAAATTCTTAAGCGCAACATTCAAAATAATAATAAAAACACAACAAGATTTATTGTTATTTCAAAAGAACTTGCAATTACGAGTGACGCACAAAAGATTTCTCTTATCTTTTCGCTTCCTCACAAAACAGGTTCGCTTTACAGAGTTTTAGGTCGTTTTTCTATGGCAGGTCTCAACCTTACAAAGATTGAATCAAGACCTATCGAAGACAGCGATTTCAGCTATTATTTTTACGTGGATGTTTTGGGCAATGTTAATGACGAAGTGACGCTTGACCTTATTTGTGCACTTTCAGACGAATTGCCTGAGTTTGAATTTTTAGGCAATTTCCACGAGGGAAAATAATAAATATTATTGAAAGATTTTTTTACGGAGATGAATTTGTGAAACAGCAAAAAAGGCATCAAACAAATTTAATATCCGCAATAACGCTGATAATTACGGGTGGCATTATCGTTTTTCTTGCTATTGCACTTTATAATCACGCAAGGCTTGAGGTAAGATTTGATACGCTTATTAATTATCTTAAGCAAATTGACAATTCGGTTGCAAAGCTTGACAGCGATGTGGAAATAATTATTTGCATTTTTGCGCTTTATATTGCAAAATGCCAGCTTCCGATACCTATGGGATTTTTATGCGTTATATCAGGTATGGTATTTCCTTTGAGTGAGGCAATAGCTATCAATATTATTTTTACGGAGTTTTTCTTCATAGTTAAATATCTTGAAGGCAAGTTTATAGGCGGCGGCTGGACAGGAATGATACTCGGTATTAAAAAGCTGAAATTTATTAAGGAATGGATACAGTTTAAGGGCAACGGTAATCCCTATGTTCTGTTTTTTTCACGGCTTTTTCCTGCAATTCCGCTTGGAATGGTGTCAAAATATTACGGCTCAATGAGATATGATTTTGTGTATTATTCGCTTTTGAGCCTGTTGGGATTTATGCCGAGACTTTTTATTTATACGAAAATCGGTTCTGCGATTTACAATCCGTTTTCGGTGCAGTTCCTTGTGCTTTTGATAATTATTGTTGCATTTACGGGAATGTCAATCATATTGTTTAACATTTTTTACGGTATTAAATCTAAGCAAATGAATCAAACGTTGCTTATTTATTCCGAAAAAGAAAAATATAAAATAGTTTTATGAGGGAGAATATAAATGAAACCTAATGAGTTAATTGCTAAAATTGTGAACGGTGAGCTTGACAAGAACTTTAAAAAGATTTATGTCAGCGACAGTGCAGTTGAAGAACAAAAGCCACGCTATATAAGAACGATTAAAGAGTTTATCAATCTTTTCGGCGATGACAGGGACGTATTTGTTTTAAGCGCTCCCGGAAGAACGGAGGTTTGCGGCAACCATACCGACCATAATAACGGCAAGGTGCTTGCAGCTTCAATCAATCTTGACGCTATTGCGATTGCGGCTAAAAGAGACGATATGAAAATTAATGAAAAGAGTGAGGGCCACGGTCTTAATGAGGTTGACATTTCAACTCTTTCGCCTGATGAAGCCGAATACGGTAGATCATCATCTATGATTAAAGGTGTTGCAGCAGGACTTAAGGAAAAAGGCTATGAAATCGGCGGATTTGACGCTTGCACGACAAGCGATGTTATGGGCGGTTCCGGTCTTTCAAGTTCTGCGGCTTTTGAGGTGCTTATCGCAACCGTTATTAATCATCTTTACAATGACGGCAAAATTGATGCTGTAACTGTTGCAAAGGCTGCTCAGTTTAGTGAAAATGTATATTTCGGCAAGCCGTCCGGGCTTCTTGACCAAACGGCTTCCTCTGTCGGAACGTTTGTTACAATAGATTTTAAGGATACCGCCAATCCTGTAATTAAAAAGGTTGATTTTGATTTTGCAAAGAGTGGATATTCACTTTGCATTGTTGATACTCACGGCAACCACAGTGACCTTACAGACGATTATGCCGCTGTAAGAGGAGAGATGGAAGCCGTTGCAAAGGCTATGGGCAAAAATGTGCTCAGAGAGGTTGAGTATGAAGAATTTTTCCAAAGCCTTGATGTGCTTAAAGAAAAAGTAAACGACCGTGCGCTTTTACGAGCATTCCACTTCTTCGGCGAAAACGAGAGGGTGGACAAGGCAGTTTCAAGCCTTGAAAATAACGATTTTGACTCTTTCAAGCAGGCTATTACTGAATCCGGCTATTCCTCATTCCTTTATAATCAAAATGTTTATTCACCTAAAAATCCGACAGAGCAAAAGCTTTCACTTGCTCTTTGCATAAGCGAAAAGCTCCTTAACGGCAAGGGCGCATGGAGAGTTCACGGCGGCGGATTTGCAGGCACTATTCAGGCGTTTGTTCCAAATGATATGCTTGATGCATATAAAGAAACAATTAATCGTGTATTTGGCGACGGCTCATGCCACGTGCTTATTATAAGACCTGTAGGCGGAGCAAGGGTGATTGACTGATTATAAGTGAATTTGGGAGGTAAAAGAAATGAAATATGTATTTATTGTTAATCCTATAGCTGGAAATGATAATAAGGCAAAGATTTTTTCAAGAATTAAATCAACCTTTCGTCTTATTGATGATGAGATGATTGTTGAGCCTACTCACGCTCAGGGTGAAGCAAAGCTTATTGCTCAAAAATATGCAGCCCAATACGGCAGCGATTGCGTTATTGTTTCCTGCGGCGGCGACGGCACGGTGCACGAAATTGCAAACGGCCTTGCAAACACGGATACACCTTTGCTTCTTTTACCTCTCGGTACAGGCAATGACTTTGCAAAAAAAGTTTACGGTACTAAAAAAATTAATGTTGAAAATGTAATTAAGGCTTTTGGCTTTTACAGCGGCAAAATCAAATATGACGTTAAACCTATTGACCTGATTGATTATAACGGCGAAAAGTGTATTAACGTTATGAGCTATGGCCTTGACACAAAGGTTGAAACCATAGGCAGGCAAATTGCAGGAAAGATTCCTTCTATCGGCCATAAGGCTTACGATATTGCCGTTGTGCCTGTTTTGTGCCGGTCAATGACTTGTCATATCAATATTGACCTCGATTGCATTGACGAGGACGGAAAGCCGTATAAATACATAGTTGCGCCTTGTGATTACACACTTTTTGCGATTTGCAATGCAAGCTACTACGGAGGCGGTTTTTGCCCTGCTCCTAATTCGGTGCTTGACGACGGACTTCTTGACTTTGCGCTTTGCCATCCTGTTAATGCTTTTCAGGCGATGCCGATGATTCCTGAATACAGCAAAGGTAATGTGGATAAGCTTCAAAATTATTTCACATTCGGCAAGGTTGTCGGCGGCAGAATTTGGTCAACAGACGGCGATGCGCTTTTGGGCAACTGCGACGGTGAAAACTTTGATTACAGCGAGGTTAATTTTAAAGTTTTGCCTAAATCGTTGAAACTTTGCTTTATAAAGAATTAATTTAAATTAAAGAATAAGAAAAGGTGTAAGAAATTGAAAAAAATCATATCATTATTATTGGCTTTGGCTGTTATGTTTTCGCTTTCTTTGACGGGCACGGCGGCTTTTGCGGCTGAAATTAAATATAGTGATATTGTTATCGGTGACGGCGAACTGTCAGAAACGGGTGAAAACGCTGCAAGCGATAATGCAAAAGTTATTCAAGCAGCTTTTGATGAGGCTAAAAATAAAGCGAGCGATAAAAACAGATATCGTATTTATTTTCCTAAGGGCGAATATCATATCAACACTACGCTCAATATTTTCAGCAATACAGAGCTTTATCTTGATGAAAAAACGACCCTTGTTCAAGACGCACCGAAAGGTCAAAATATAGTCAAAGCAGGCGATTTCAGCCAAAAACATATTCTTTACAACGGCTTTAGAAATATCAAAATCGACGGCGGTAAGTGGGATATGCAGTTTAACGGCTCCTGCGCTATGCGTTTTGGGCACTGCACAAATTTGAGCATAAATAACGTAAATATAACCAACATCTTGGATGCCCATCACATTGAAGCGGCGGCGGTTGATACATTAAGTATTACAGACAGCACATTTACATCTTCTTTAAGAAGAGGCTCAAATTCCTGCGAAGCAATACAGCTTGATATTTTGCACGATTCAAAGCATTTTCCGGGATTTGAGGAATTTGACGATACACCTAATAAAAACGTAACTATAAGCGGTTGTACCTTTTCAAATCTCCATTCGGGAATAGGTACCCGTTCGGCTGTTGTTTCAAAATATTTTGACAATGTTGTTATAGAAAATAACAAGTTTGAAAATATTAGGGAAAAGGCTATTAGCTGTTTTAACTATAAAAACAGTAAAATTATCAATAATACATTCACAAATGTCAATTCCGGCATTTGCTTTGAATACCTGCCTAATAATTTTTTTGGCGCTTATTCTCAAAGAATGTATATTGCAAATGATAAAAGTATAGGCAAAATAAATTCGAAATCATCTACCGTAATCAGCGGCAATGTTATGAATATTAAGCAAATGGCAAAATCAAGCTACGGCATTTATGCTTACGGCGCTAAGATTGACGCTTCAACTGCCAAGGCTAACGGTATTGTTGCAGGTGATTATACAATAAGCGATTTATCGATTGATAATAATACGATTAATGTTGAAGAAAATTCATCTGAATCACGTGGAATATACATAACAGGCGTTAATAAAAGCGAAATTTCATCTAATACCTTGACCGATTATTCTTCGGCTAAAGACGGAATTAACGGCATTAATATTTGCGCAAGCCAAAAAAATGTTATTAAAAATAATAATATTTCAGGTACTTTCAATAACGGAATTTCAATTTTTAACAAACCATTTCCGGGCAGTAAAAATTTACTTATTACATCTAATTCAATTTCAGGTGTTAAAAGTTTCGGTATAAGAGTGGCAGAATCCTCATTTGCCACCATTAAAAGCGATAATAATATTTCTGCCGGGGAAAGTCCGCTTTGCCTTTATTCGCAAAATTACAGCCAAAATGTTCCTACTCCAAGTGTTAAATCAAAGGGCTATTCGTTAAGAAATAAGCCTCTTATTCGCTTTAGTTCGCTAAACGGAAGTGCAGGATATAAGGTTTCACGTTCTGCTTACAACGGCACGTTTAAGGAAATTGCAACTGTTTACGGTGAAAATCTTAATTTTGAAGATAAATCATCAACTGCTTTTTCAAAAAATTATTATAGGGTTACACCTATTTATAACGTAGGCGGTACAATAGTTACAGGCAAAAATTATATTGACATAGCATTTTAAAAGTTCACAAAAAATCAACTCCTTCATAGAATATTACTGAAGTTTACTTCAATATTTTATAAAGGAGTTTTTTTATGCCTGATAATCTCAACTTAGACACAGGTGAAAGACGCATAAATGAGGCTGTTTGCATTGACACAAAGCGCATTTTTGACAGTTGCGTGAGCAAAGATTGCCTTGAAGATTTAAGAGTTACATTTTTTTCAAAAAGCCAAAGGCTGATTGACGAGGCTGTTACGGTAAAAACAAGAGATTGCTGTATCGAAGAGGTAAGCATTGACGTTGAGGAAGTTCCTTTCAACAGAGGATTTTACAGCGTTGATATTACGTTTTATTTCAAGCTTTGCTTTGATACCTATGCAGCACCTTGCACAACTCCTCAGGTGGCTGTCGGCTTTGCGAGATTTAATAAAAAATGTATTCTTTTCGGTTCTAACGGCGATGTAAAGGTATTCGTTTCAAATCCGGTAAGCGAGGCAACCGATTGCCCTGTTGCACCTCAGTACACAAATCCTGTGGCAAAGGTGCAGGCGGTTGACCCTGTAGTGCTTTCAACCGATATTTGCGACAGCTGCGACTGCAACATAAGCGTTTGCTCGTCGTTTCCGCAATCAATTCTTAATTCTGTTGAGGATACTATGCCGTCGTGCGGTGCTTCAAAAGCAATTCTTGTTACTCTCGGTCTTTTCTCAATAGTTCAAATGGAGCGAGATGCACAAATTCTTATCCCCGCTTATGATTATTGTATCCCAGACAGAGAATGTAACTGCAATACGTCTAATCCTTGCGAAACATTCCAGGGAATTGATTTTCCTGTTGAACAATTTTTCCCTAATGAAAAGGAAAATTGCTCACCGTGTGCCCCAAAACCCGAATGTGACAAAGAATAGGCAAATGAAAAGCGTGCAAACCTTATGGCTTGCACGCAATTTTTTTGATTATTTACTTTCTTTTTCATCAAATGCCGGATACATTCTTCTGAAAAGGGAGTTGATATGCTTGAAGTATGATGAGTCGATATTATCAATCGTTTCTTTTGTAGTTCTGAATCTCCAATTTTTCTCAGGTACGCCGGGGATATTCATTCTTGCGTCCGAGCCGAAACCGCACATATCCTGAAGTGCAATAATTGCAACGTTTGACGAACTTTTCCATACCGTTTCAATTATTTTTCTGCAAGACGGACTGTAATATCCGCCTTCACCCCAATTGTCGCCTGTAAAACCGCAATATTCAAGAGCAAATTTTCTTTCCTCGTCGCTTGCTTCCCAAAGCCAACCCAAAATAGTGTTGTTATCATGAGTGCCGACGTAATTTATGCTGTTTTGAACTGAATTGTGCGGCATGTGGGAGGAGTCGGAATTAGGGTCAAATCCGAATTGGACAACCTTCATTCCGGGAAAGCCCGTATCCTCTAAAAGCTTGACTACATCATCGCCGAAAACACCCAAATCCTCAGCGATAATCGGAGCGTTTGGATATGCTTCAAATACCTTATTAAAAAGCTTCATTTTAGGCCCGTCAAGCCATTCGCCGACTTTCGCCGTTTTGGACTCTGCCGGCACTGCCCAATAAGATGCAAATGCCCTAAAATGGTCAATTCTTACGGTGTCATAAAGCTTTAAAGAGTGACCTATCCTTGATATCCACCACGAAAAATTATCCTTTTCCATAGCGTTCCAATCATAGATGGGATTGCCCCAAAGCTGACCGTCTTTGCTGAAATAATCGGGCGGAACACCTGCCACTTTCTCGACCTTCAGCGTTTTTTCGTCTATTAAAAACATAGGCAAATTTGACAAAACGTCAACGCTGTCCATTGCAACGTATATCGGCATATCGCCTATAACAGCAACACCTTTTTTGTTTGCGTAAGCCTTGATTTCATTCCATTGCTTGTAGAAAACGAATTGAACAAATTTCCAAAAAGCCGCTGATTTTTCATAAGAATATATATCCTTGATACATTCAAAATAGTGGGCGTGTTCGTCGCTCCATTCCCACCAAGGCTTCATATTTTCCTCTTCCTTAACAGCCATAAACACGCTGTAATCGGTAAGCCAGGAGTTGCTTATTTCAAATTCCTTAATCTGCCTTGCAAGCTCGTCATTTATATTTAAAAATGCTTTTTTCAAAAGTTCAAGCCTTTTTTTGCCTGCAAATTCATAGTCTGCCGTGTACGGTGCGCCGTCGTAAATGTTTGATTTGTAATCTTCCTCGCAAATAAGACCCATATCGTAAAGCCCTTTGGGATTTATAAAAATATAATTTCCCGCAAAGGCAGAGGGCGAGCAATAAGGCGAATTAGCCCCATCAATCGGATTAAACGGTAAAACCTGCCAATATGTAAAGCCCATATCCGCTATTTTGTCAATAAAATGAATAACGTTTTCATCAAAAACACCGACGCCGTAGTCGCTTGGCATTGAACTGATGTGAAGCAATACGCCTGCTCCTCGTTTTTTCAGCATAATTACTTTTCTTCTTTCTTCAAATGATAGTAACAAGTGCTATTTTATCATTAACATAAACAAAAATCAATTATTTAAAATTATTATTTTATTAATAATTATATATTGATTAAAGTATATATATTTGATATAATATTTTCCGTATAATGTGAGGGTGTATGCACGTTTGCAAAAGCCACACTTTAACGAGTGAATTTTTTGAATGCGAGGGCAGAATAATTGAGCGAGAATAATAAAAAAACACATACTGTTTCACAAGAAGAGCTTGATAGGCAGAAGCAGTTTACGCAAAAGGTAAGCTCTGTTATTTCAGCATCGTATAATGAAAAACCGAAAGCTTGCGTTGTTACTTACGGTTGCCAGCAAAATGTGGCTGACAGTGAAAAAATTAAAGGTATGCTTGAGCTTATGGGTTATGATTTTACAGACAACAGGCTTGAGGCTAAGCTGATTATCTTTAATACCTGCGCTGTCAGGGAACATGCTGAGGACAGGGTGTTCGGCAATGTAGGTGCGCTCAAAAGCTATAAGCGTGAAAATCATGACGTTGTAATTGCTCTTTGCGGTTGTATGATGCAACAGCAGCATATTGCGGATAAGATTAAAAAATCGTTCCCATTTGTTGATCTCGTTTTCGGAACTCACGTTGTTCATAAGCTTCCTGAACTTCTTTACAGAGCATTGACCGGTAAAAAGAGAGTTTTTGATATAACCGATACGGACGGTATCATTGCCGAGGGTATTCCCGTAAGGCGTGACAATGACGCTAAGGCATGGCTTCCGATTATGTACGGCTGCAACAACTTCTGCTCATACTGCATTGTGCCTTATGTAAGGGGCAGGGAAAGAAGCAGGCAGGTTGAGGATATCGTAGCTGAGTTCAAATCTCTTGTTGAGCAAGGTTATAAGGAAATTACTCTTTTAGGTCAAAATGTTAATTCTTTCGGCAAGGATTTAGAACCGAAAGTTACATTTGCGAATCTTTTGAGAATGCTTAACGATATCGACGGCGATTTCAGAATTAGGTTTATGACCAGTCATCCCAAGGATTGCACTAAGGAACTTATTGAAACCATGGCGCAGTGCGACAAGGTGGCAGAGCATTTGCATCTTCCTTTTCAAAGCGGAAGTAACAGAGTGCTTAAAGCTATGAACAGGCATTATACAAGAGAACAGTATCTTGAACTTATCAAATATGCAAGAAAGCTTATGGGCGACGAGCTTTCAATCACAAGTGATATTATTGTTGGTTTCCCCGGCGAAACATATGAGGAATTTAAGGAAACACTTTCACTTGTTAAGGAAATTAACGCCACTCAGCTTTTTACGTTTATTTATTCAAAAAGAGAGGGCACACCCGCAGCTAAAATGGATGACCCTGTATCGGCTGAAGAAAAGTCAAGATGGTTTAAGGAACTTACCGATTTGCAGGAAACAATAAGTGCAAGCCAAATGAAACTTCATCAAGGCAAGACTTATAAGTGCTATGTATACGGTAAGGGCAAATTGGGAGATAATTATATTGCCGCAAGAAATGACGGCAATTTGATTATAGAATTTGAGGGTGACGAAAGCCTTATCGGAACCTTTCAAAACATCAAAGTAATCGAACCGCTTACGTTTGTTATGAGGGGCGAATTAGTAAAGGAGAAACAAATATGAGTATTGAATCAGCACTCAGAGAATTAGGCAAAGAAATTCAGAAGGACGAGCGTTTTGTCGCTCTTCAGGTTGCTGCAAAGGCAAATGATGCAGACGAATCACTCCAGCAGCAAATGCAGGAGATGCAGCTTATCTCTCTTAAATATCAGCAGGAGGCTGAAAAAGGAGAGGAAGCATCACAAGACAGAATTAAGGAATTTCAGGACGATTATCAGAAGCTTTATACTGAAATTATGGCAGGCGAAAATATGCAAAACTATTCTGCCGCTGCATCTGAAATGGAAAAGATGGCACAGTATATCAGCGGTATGATTGGTCTTTTCTTTGACGGTCAGGATGCACAAACATGCGAACTTCCGGCACAGGACGCTTGCACACATAACTGCTCAACCTGCGGTGGCTGTCACTAATTAAAATTATTTAGTGCGATTTTGCACAAAACAAAAATCACTTAAAAAAAGGAGGAACAAAAATGGCTAAAAAGGATAGTAAGCTGTCGCCTATGATGGCGCAATATTTTGAGGTGAAAAGTAAATATCCCGATACAATTTTGTTCTTCCGTGTCGGTGATTTTTATGAGATGTTTTTTGACGATGCCAAGCTTGCTTCATCAGAGCTTGATTTGGTGCTTACGGGCAAGGATTGCGGTCAAGAGGAACGTGCTCCTATGTGCGGAGTGCCGTTTCACAGTGCAGATAACTATATTGCAAAGCTTGTAAGCCACGGTCATAAGGTTGCTATTTGTGAGCAGACTGAGGACCCAAGCAAGGCAACGGGGCTTGTTAAAAGAGATGTCATAAGAGTCATGACTCCGGGTACGGTAATTGAGAGCAATATGCTTGACGACGGTGCTAACAATTATCTTTGTGCTATTTATAAAAATAAGGACAGAACAAAGGCGGGCTTATGCTTTGCCGATATTTCAACAGGTGAGTTCCATATTACCTCTCTCAATACCGCACCTATTCAAAGGCAAATTTTAAATGAACTTTATACATATACTCCTCGTGAGATTATTGTTAATAACGACGGCTTTGATATGTCGCTTCTTGACAGCTACACAAAAAGGGTTGACGCTCATCTTGAAGTTGTCAGCGCAGACAAGTTTGATTATGAAACGGCATTAAAACTTATTAATGAGAATTTGAATGCTGCCGAGATTGAAGAGCTTAATGTCAGCGAAAATGAAATTGCTGTTTGCGCTCTCGGCGCTGTTATTCTTTATCTTAAGGACACTCAAAAGAAAGACGAGATTGAGGCACCGAGTGAACTTGAAATGTACGACACTGAAAAGTATATGAAGCTTGATATGTCGGCAAGGCGCAATCTTGAGCTTACAAAGTCTATGATGACGGGTGACAAAAGGCATTCGCTTTTGTGGGTTATTGATAAAACTAAAACGGCAGCAGGTAAAAGAATGATTCGTTCGTGGCTTGAAAGGCCGCTTATGTCTATCGCAAAAATCACCAAGCGCCAAAATGCAGTAGGCGAACTTTGCGATAATCCTATTCTTCGTGATGAAATCAGGCAGGCGCTTACGGGTGTCAGCGATATTGAGAGGCTGCTTACAAGAATTGTTTATTCAACTGCCAATGCAAAGGAACTTAAATCGCTTCAGTCAACGCTTGAAAAGCTTCCGTCAATTAAGGCTAAGCTTGCTGATTCTTCGTCATATCTTTTAAAAGCGGTTTATAACGATATTGATTTACTTGAGGATATAAGAAGTCTTATTGACAGCGCAATTGTTGATGAACCTCCGTTTACCGTTCGTGAGGGAGGTATGATTAAAGAGGGCTTTGATAAAGATATTGATGAGCTTAAATCAATAATGAACGATGGCGCAGGCATAATCGCATCTATTGAAAACGAGCAGAGAGAACTTACAGGTATACCTAAGCTCAAAGTCGGATATAACAAGGTTTTCGGCTACTATATCGAGGTTACAAATTCGTATAAGGATTTAGTTCCCGAAACTTATATAAGAAAGCAAACGCTCACAAATTGCGAAAGATATATTACCCAGGAACTTAAGGATTTAGAGGGTAAGATTATCGGCGCAAAGGAGAGGTGCATTGCGCTTGAATATCAAATGCTTTGCAAAATAAGAGAGAGCATTTCAAACGAGGTTAAAAGGCTTCAAAAAACAGCACGTGCGCTTGCTACGCTTGATGTTTTGGCTTCTCTTTCCGAGGTTGCAGTTAATAATAATTACGTTTGCCCTCAAATTACAAATGACGGCACAATCAATATTAAAGACGGCAGGCATCCGGTTGTTGAGGCACTTTTAGAAGATACACCTTTTGTTCCGAACGATGCTAAGCTTGACCTTGATGAAAACAGATGCGAAATAATTACCGGTCCTAATATGGCAGGTAAGTCAACATATATGAGGCAGATTGCACTTATCACTCTTTTGGCGCAAATAGGTTCATTTGTTCCGGCTAAAAGCGCACAAATCGGAATTGTTGATGCAATTTATACAAGAGTAGGTGCGAGTGATGACCTTGCAACAGGACAGTCAACATTTATGGTTGAAATGAATGAGGTTGCCGAGATACTTAAAAATGCAACAAGCCGTTCGCTTATTATTCTTGATGAAATCGGACGTGGCACCTCTACTTTTGACGGAATGAGTATAGCAAGAGCGGTGCTTGAATTTGTTTGCAAGAAAAAAACGCTCGGTGCGAAATCTCTTTTTGCGACGCATTATCACGAGCTTACTGTTATGGAGGGGCTTCTTGACGGAGTTAAGAATTATTCGATAGCAGTTAAAAAGCGTGGCGACGATATAACATTTTTAAGAAAGATTGTTAAGGGCGGAGCAGACCAAAGCTTCGGTATTGAGGTTGCTAAGCTTGCAGGTGTTCCCGACAGCGTGGTTAAGCGTGCAAAGGTTATACTTAAGGAACTTGAGGCAAATTCAACCCCTATTGAGTTTGCGGCTGAAAACGAGATTGAAGATGAAGGTCAAAGCGACATTCAATATAATTTTACCGCTCAAGGCACTGATGAGATACTTGAAATACTTAAAGCAACGGATATAAATTCAATCACGCCTATGGAGGCGCTTCAAACGTTGTTTGATTTGAAGCAAAAGGCGCAGGAACTTGAATAAATTTTAACAAAAAGGAGGGCGATTTAATGGCAAGAATTAATGTTTTACCAAAAGAAATATATCAGCTTATAGCAGCAGGCGAAGTCGTTGAACGTCCTTCAAGCGTTGTTAAAGAAATGATTGAAAATTCGCTTGATGCAGGGGCGAAAAATATCACTCTTGAAATTAAAAACGGCGGTTCAACGTATATAAGAATTACAGATGACGGCTGCGGAATTGAAAGAGATGATGTGAGAAAGGTATTTATTTCTCATGCTACAAGCAAAATTTCAAAAAAAGACGACTTAAATTCAATCGCAACTCTCGGCTTTAGAGGCGAGGCTATGGCTTCTATTTCTGCCGTTTCCAAGGTTGAATTATTGACTAAAGCCGAGAATGAAGAAATCGGCACAAGATATGAAATTGCAGGCGGCGAGGAGCTTGAGTTTGACGACGCAGGCTGCCCTAACGGCACTACTATTGTGGTTCGTGATATTTTCTTTAACACCCCTGCAAGAATGAAGTTTTTGAAAAAAGACGTTACCGAGGGCAATCAGGTTGCCGGAATTGTTGACAGAATGGCAATATCTCATCCGGAGATATCGTTTAGATTTATTCGTGACGGCAAGCAAGTTCTTATCACTTCAGGTAACGGAGATTTAAAATCAACTGTTTATTCGGTTTTAGGTAAGGAAATGAGCGACAGTTTAATGAGCGTTGACTATTCCTTTAACGATATGAGGATTACGGGCTTTGTTTCAAAGCCGACTGCTTCAAGAAAAAGCAGAGCAGGTCAGTATTTTTATATCAACAACCGTATTGTTAAGTCAAAAACCGCTATGGCGGCACTTGAACAGGCTTATAAAAACACAATTATGGTGGGTCGCTTTCCGGCTTGTGTGCTTAATATCGAGCTTAACCCTGCGCAGGTTGACGTAAACGTTCATCCGGCTAAAACAGAGGTCAGGTTTGCTAATGAAAAGCCGATATTTGACCTTGTTTATTACGCAGTTAAAACAGCAATTGAAAATGACAGGACCGTTAAAGAGGTTGAGTTTAAAGAAAATCCGATTTATCGGCAAAAGTCTAAAAACGTTTATCAAAATAATGATAATAAATCGTTTCAGGCGAAATTTGATTTCTTTAAAAAGAAGGACGAGCCGCCCTCTCAGCAGGTTATTAAGACTAAGCCGAGAGAAAATTTTTGGCAGGTTGAAGCGCCGAATCCTGAATATAAAATTGCAAGAGATGAAAAGCCTAAGGCAAGGGTAGATATCGAATATGAAGAGCCTGAGGAAATTTCAACTGCCAAAAGCGAAGATGCGCCGAAGGAGCGGGATATTGAAAAGGTAGTAATTACTGACGAAAAGGATAATGAAAACTTTATTCCTAATTTCAAGCTGATTGGCGAAGCTTTTAAAACATATTTGATTGTTGAAATAGAAAACGAGCTTTATTTTATTGACAAGCATGCCGCTCATGAAAGAATGAATTTTGAGCGATTTAAAGCACAGGCAACTGTTGAAACGCAAATGCTTTTAGCGCCTGTTGTTGTTAATCTTACAAAGGACGAATTTATTGCAATAAGCGAAAATGTTGAGCTTATTAAGAAGTGCGGTTTCGAACTTGAAGAATTCGGCGAAAGTCAAATTATTGTTCGTGCAATACCGAGTCTTGTTGACGGCGACAGCGTTAAGGATTTGATGCTTGAAATTGCGCAGAAGCTTCTTGAACATAAAACGGACATTCTGCCTGATAAAATTGATTGGATATATCATTCCGCTTCTTGCCGTGGCGCTGTTAAGGCAGGCGATTATACTTCAAGGCAGGAGCAGGAAATGTTTGTTAAAAAGCTTCTTTCAATGCCTAATATTCGTTTTTGCCCTCACGGCAGACCCGTGTTTATAAAAATGAGTAAATACGATATTGAAAAGCAGTTTGGCAGAGTGACTTGATTATGAATAAGGTGATTGTAATTGCAGGCCCTACGGCTTCCGGCAAAACGGGGCTGGGAATAGAGGTTGCCGGGGCAATCGGCGGCGAAATAATTTCTGCGGATTCAATGCAGGTTTATAAAAATATGCCGATAGCTACCGCCGCACCGACCTGTGAGGAAAAG